>LGOV01022076.1_pt2 | contig 18797 bp, 9 predicted proteins | sample 469881 | NCBI WGS metagenome assembly LGOV01 (sample SAMN03857199, study PRJNA290197) | marine sediment metagenome | biome: marine cold seep biome; feature: cold seep; material: marine sediment; isolation source: sample #5579, elevator 3A push core 41 containing 12 cm of sediment... ...
ATTTCAGCTGTTCCAAATCTATGTCCCGAAACGTTTATTACATCATCAACACGTCCAATTATTCTATACATTCCATTTTTATCGCGTTTTGCACCATCACCTGTAAAATAATATCCTTTATAATTTGAAAAATAAGTGTTTTTTGCTCTTTCATGATCACCGTGAATTGTTCTCAACATTGATGGCCAAGGATATTTTATTGCCAAATAACCTTCTTGTTCATTTTCAACAATCTCCTTACCATCTTTATCTAATAGTACTGGCTGTATGCCCGGTAGTGGATATCCGGCATGCGATGGTTTCATAGGGCTATGTTTACCCAAGCCTGAAATCATAATACCGCCAGTTTCAGTTTGCCACCAAGTATCAACAACAGGACATTTTTCTTTACCAACATGTATATGATACCAATGCCAAGCTTCCTCATTAATCGGCTCGCCAACTGTACCTATAACTTTCAATGAATCTAGTGAGTATGATAAAACATGGTCATCACCTTGAGCCATCAAAGCTCTGATAGCAGTAGGAGCAGTATAAAATTGATTAATTCCGTATTTATCAATTATTTGCCAAAAACGACCAGCATCAGGGAATGTAGGCACACCCTCAAACATAGTTGTGGTAGTACCATTTAATAATGGCCCATAAATAATATAGGTATGTCCAGTTATCCAGCCAACATCTGCTGTACACCAATAAATATCACTTTCCTTTGCTTGAAAAACATTCTTGAAAGTGTATGCTGCATAAATCATATAACCAGCAACAGTATGTACAATTCCTTTTGGAGTACCTGTTGAACCCGATGTATATAAAATAAACAATGGATCTTCTGAATCCATTATTTCAGGCTCACAAAAATTATCAACAGTTTGCAATTCATCATGTAGCCAAACATCTCTTCCTTCTTCCATATTTACAGCCCATTTGGTACGCTCTGTAACTATTACTTTGTAAACAGATGTACATTGTTTCAAAGCTTCATCAACAACACGTTTAACGGGTATTTCTTTCGCACCCCTAAAAAGCCCATCAGATGTAAGAACCATTTTGGCATTAGCATCATTAATTCTATCAGCAAGCGAATTAGCCGAAAATCCTGCAAATACAACAGAGTGTACAGCTCCAATTCTTGCACAAGCAAGGGTAGCAATAGTTAATTCGGGAATCATTGGCATATATATAGCCACAACATCCCCTTTTTTAATTCCATTTTTTCTTAAAACATTTGCGTATTTATTTACTTCAGCATAAAGTTCTCTGTAAGTGAGACGGACAAAACGTTCACGAGGATCATTAGGTTCCCAAATTAATGCAATTTTGTTTCCCCTTTCTTTCAAATGTCTATCTAGAGCATTTTCAGTAATATTCAGTTTCCCGTTAATAAACCACTTAACATCTGGTTCGTCAAAATTCCATTTTAAGGTTTTATCCCACTTCTTTCTCCAAACAAATTTATCGGCAATTTTTTCCCAAAATTGTTCAGGGTATTTTACTGATTCATCATACTTTTCTTTGTAATCGTCAAATGAATTAATGGTCATATTTATCTTGTTTAGTTTATTATTAGATTTTGAATATAATAAAAAATGACAAAAGTCATATAAACATTCGACGGATAGTTGTCAACTGATGATATATAGCGTTGATTAGCCGATAAATAGATTTTATCATTAACTAGATAAATAAATTGTTATGTTGTTTCTGAATAATTATATTCGCGTTTCACTAATACCTATTACAATTCAAAGTGACAGATAATTGAAATGAATTATTTTTTGCTTTATCAAATTTAAAAACTGTTTTGCATAGCAGATCTATGGAAATATTTTTTAATGAAGATAAAGTGAAATAGAAACATTTAAAATCGTTCAGTTTGGTTTGTAATTGGTATATAAATCGACACTAATGAAAATTAAAAGCAAAATACTTCTACTCTCAATCATGCTTATTGCAACTGTTAGCTCGGCATATGGTCCAATTGGTCATAGAGCTATTGCTAAAATTGCAGAATCATATTTAACAGATGAAGCTAAAAAACAAATTACCGAGTTATTAGATGGTGAAGGTATAGTGATTGTATCTACATATGCTGATGACATTAAGTCTGACAGAGATTTTGATTATACCCAAATGTGGCATTATGTAAATGCTGATGATGGACAAAGTTATAACGATTCCAAGAAAAATCCTGATGGAGATCTTATATCTGCTATCAATAAATCAATAGAGATATTAAAAAATCCTAATAGTTCAAAAGACGAAAAAGCATTCAGATTAAAACTATTAGTGCATTTTATTGGCGATTTACACCAGCCTTTACATACAGGAAAAGCTGAAGATTTAGGAGGAAATACTATAAAAGTTAAATGGTTTAAAAAGAATACAAACCTGCATAGAGTATGGGACTCTGATTTGATTAATAATCAGCAAATGAGTTATACAGAGATTGCTGAAACAATGAAAAGACCTCCTTATATTGATGTTGAAGAAATTCAAAAAGGAAATATTATTTCGTGGTATAACGAATCAAAAAAACTGAGTAAAGTAGTTTATGCTTCTGCTCAGCCAGACGAAAATTTAGGATACGAATACAATTACATTTATTATCCTATTATGAAAGAAAGGATAAATTATGCTGGAATTCGTCTTGCAAAAGTTTTAAACGATATTTTCAAGTAAAATAAATTGCGGTAAAAAATATATATAGCGCTTCTAACTAAGAGGCGCTTTAATTTGTAGAATGAAAATAAAGTTTGTCATAATAATTATTTCTGTGCTTTCCATTTCGGTCAAAGCACCAAATAGCTATGTGCCAGAATCAAATTCTAACTATAAAAGTGCGGTTGGTTTAAAGATGGATAATGATTTTTTCTTTCAAACCGATTACTACTACTCAGCAGGCGAGAGTATTGTAGTTATTAATCCAATTATTTCCAAATCACCTTTCAATCGTTTATTGATTTCTATACTAAATCTAGGCGATGTTATTTATAATGGTCTCCGCATCGATCACAAAATTTACACACCAACAGATACACCTAGGGCAGGATTAAAAATTGGTGATAGGCCATATTCTTCTACCTTTACTTTAAGCCAGTTTCAGGTAGTAGAAAATAACGAGCGTGGTTATAGAATGTCTACAACATTTAGTTTGGGTGTTATTGGAGAAAATGCACAGGGATATAAATTTCAGAGTATTATCCATAAAATAACTCCTTCCGAAGAACCTTTAGGGTGGGAGTATCAAATAAAAAATGACTTCCTTATTAACTATAATTTAAAGTTTGATAAACGATTATTTCAAACCAATAATTTTGAATGGTTAGCCACAGGAACAGCCAATTTAGGTACAGTAAATACTGATTTATCTATATCTACAACTATACGTACTGGTATAATGGATTCTTACTTTGAGTCGTACGCACCAAAGGAAAAATCAGGGTTTAAAACATGGATTGAGTTAAGTTATCAGGCTCGAGCAGTACTTTATAACGCAAATTTACAGGGAGGAATTTTCAACCAAACAAGTCCTAATATCATTAACACAGATGATGTAAATAGGTTAATCCATAAATTTGGAATTCATTTTTATCTTCAATACAATCAGCACCGCATGGTTTTAGATGCATATAGATTAAGTCCTGAGTTTAAAAATTCTATGTCGCATATGTGGGGTGGTATCACCTATCAATATTGGTTTTAAGCTGAATCTTATACCAATTACATTTCTAAATGCTCATTTAAGCTTGAAGTCTATTTTTATTATACGATTTATAAAAATTAAGCATAGCCATAGCTACGTGAATATTTTTCTAAAGAAGTAGAATCAAAAAAGGCAAAAAGATTATTGGGCATTTGGTGATGTATTTGGTATTATTCTTTATTTGGGCGCTTAAACGGGCTCTACACTTTAGTTTTTTGCCGAAAATATGTTCGGATAAATTGCTAAAAGGATCTTACGTTTCTCTTCAGCTCTTTTAGCAAAACCCTCACAATATTTTCAACAAAAAAGCTGCCGTTCCTATCCCTAGCGCAAAAAACATCCAATATTTATCTAAAATAAAATATTAGTACTTGAACTACAGTAGATTGTAATATATTTTATAAATTTATTAGTCAAAAAAATATACACAATTATATATTATGGTGAATATTAAAAATTGGAAAGTTGAAGATGTTGCCTTTTGGGAAAAAGAAGGAAATTCTATAGCTAACAGGAACCTATGGATTTCAATTTCTGCATTATTTGTAGCATTTGCTGTATGGTCTCTTTGGAGTGCCGTAATAGTAAAAATGGGAGCAGCTGGCTTTACTTTTGGGTTAAGTAATTCTGATGCTATAAATAGTATGCTTTACACATTGCCCGCAATCGCAGGTTTATCGGGTGCAACTTTACGTATACCTTTCTCTTTTTTAGTAGGAGTTTCTGGAGGTAGAAATGTATTATTTGTTTCCACACTACTATTAATTATTCCTGCATTAGGTATAGGAATATCTATGCAAAATACCGAAACACCATATATGTTGTTTGCTGTATACGCACTTATATCTGGTATTGGCGGTGGAGCATTCGCAGCATCAATGTCTAACATCAACTTCTTTTTTCCTAAAAGAATGAAGGGGTATGCTTTAGGTATGAATGCCGGACTAGGAAATCTTGGTGTTAGTGGTGTACAATTATTACTTCCAATTGCTATAGGATATGCTATTTATGGTTCTTTAGGCGGTGATGCCATCAATGTAAATGAAACTTCTTTATACCTGCAGAATTCTGGTTTTATGTGGGTTCCATTAATTATTGTGGTATCAATAGCCATTTGGTTCGGCATGAATAATCTTGACTCTGCTACTCCTACAATGCCAAATCAAGCAAAAGGAATGGGAATAGCATTATTGCTAATTCTTTTTGGTTTTATTGCATCTGGTATTGGTTTAATGCTACTTATCATTTACAAAATTAATATGTGGATAGTATTACCGGTAACTATTATTTCAACTGTACAATTATTAAAATATTTATCTCCAAAAGATGTAAAACCTCTTCTGAAACCACAGTTTGCCATTTTCAAAGAAAAGCACAATTGGATAATGAGTATTCTATATACTATGACCTTCGGCTCATTTATAGGATTCGCATTTGCTTTTCCAAAGCTTATACAAGATGTTTTTGGCACATTACAAGATGGAAGTATAAATCCAAATGCTCCAAACCCATTACATTGGGCATTTTTAGGCCCTTTAGTAGGAGCAGGGATAAGACCAATTGGAGGTTGGCTTTCTGATAAAATAAATAGCGGATCAAAAGTTACACAATGGTCAACCGTTGTTTCAATATTTGCAGTTTTGGGTGTTGCCTACTATGTACTTGAAGCTAAAACAGTTGAAAATCCGGAAGTCTATTGGTGGCCATTCTTCGGTTTATTCATGCTATTATTTGTTACAACAGGGTTGGGAAATGGTTCTGTTTTCCGTAGTGTTCCTTACATTTTTTCTCCTGATAAGGCATCACCTGTTTTAGGATGGATAGCCGCAATTGCTGCATACGGAGCTTTTATAGTTCCAAAAATTATAGGAGAGCAACTTCAAGCAGGTCATGTAGAATATGCACTTTATGGATTTGCAGCATTTTATATTCTATGTTTAGGACTGAATTGGTGGTATTATGAAAGAAATAATTCGGGTTTAAAGTGTTAGAATAAAACCTCCGAGCGTGCGAAGCTATTCGGAGTTATAAATTATAGAGTGCTGACACAAAACTTAAGGTTTAACAGGAAGTGTTTTAGCACAATAAACAACGCCAAAGGCATTATCACCAGCGAAGCGATAAACAATTAAAAACTCAAAATATATGGGGCTTTTAGATAAACTAATTTATTTTTCAGATAAAGTAACAACATTTGCCAACGGACATGGAGTTACTACAAACGAAGACAGGTCTTGGGAAGATACTTACCGCCAACGTTGGCAACACGATAAAGAAGTACGTTCTACCCACGGTGTTAATTGTACAGGTTCCTGTAGTTGGCGAATATTTGTAAAAAATGGTTTGGTAACTTGGGAACTGCAACAAACTAATTATCCCGAAACTCGCCCTGATTTACCTAATCACGAACCTCGTGGATGTCCTCGTGGAGCTAGTTATTCGTGGTATTTATATAGTGCCAACAGAGTTAAATATCCTCTAGTTCGTTCAGAACTTATTACACTTTGGCGCGAAGCTAAAAAATCACATTCTGATTCTATAGATGCCTGGAATAGTATTATTTCTGATCCAGAAAAAGCGAAACTCTATAAGTCTTCTCGTGGTATGGGTGGGTTTGTTAGAGCCGAATGGGATGAACTTGTAGAAATAATTGCAGCAGCAAACATTCTGACTATAAAGAAGTTTGGACCTGACAGGGTTATGGGAATGTCTCCTATTCCAGCAATGTCAATGGTATCATATGCAGCCGGAACCAGATATTTGAGTTTGATTGGTGGTGGAGCTCTTAGTTTTTATGATTGGTACGCCGATTTACCTCCTAGCTCGCCACAAGTTTTTGGAGAACAAACTGATGTTCCCGAAAGCGCCGATTGGTATAACTCGTCTTTCCTCATGCTTTGGGGGTCAAATGTACCATTAACGAGAACTCCCGATGCTCCTTTTTATACACAGGTAAGATATAAAGGAACTAAAACCGTAGTAATAAGTCCCGATTATAGTGATGCTTCACGTTTTTCTGATCTTTGGATGAAACCAAAACAAGGAAGTGATGCTGCTCTTGGTTTAGCTATGGGGCATGTTATTTTGAAAGAGTTTTTTATAGAATCACAACCAGAATATTTCCAGAAATATACTAAGCAATATACCGATTTGCCATTTTTAGTAAAAATCAAAAAAGAAAATGGTTATTGGGTTCCTGAAAATAATTTACGTGCATCCGATTTTGAAAACAATCTAAATCAGGAAAATAACCCTGAATGGAAACCTGTATTAATTAATGCTAATGATAACGGTTTTGTTGTACCAAACGGGACAATAGGTTCTCGTTGGGGTGAAGATGGAAACTGGAATTTAAAACAAGAGAACGTAACTTCGAAACAAGAGATAGATCCTTTGTTGAGTTTATCAGAATCAAAAGATGAAATATTAGACGTTGCTTTCCCTTATTATGGAGGCGATAGGTTCAAAAATGATTTTTTCAAACATTCTGATCACGAAGATATTATTGTTCAAGAAATTCCTGTAAAGAAAATCAAAACAAAAGATGGTGAGATATATGTAACAACCATTTACGAATTGAATTTAGCTAATTATGGAGTAAATAATAAAACTAGCTACGAATCAAATGCACCATACACTCCAAAGTGGGCAGAAGAAATATCGGGTGTTCCAGCAGAGCAAATAATTACTATTGCACGTCAGTTTGCAGAAAATGCAGATAAGACCGAAGGTAGATCAATGATAATTGTTGGAGCCGGAATAAATCACTGGTACCATACTGATACTATTTATCGACCTATATTAAACATGTTGATGTTTACGGGTTGTTTAGGTAAATCTGGAGGTGGTTGGGCTCACTATGTAGGACAAGAAAAATTGCGTCCACAAACCGGTTGGGCACCTTTGGCTTTCGGGTTAGATTGGAATAGACCACCACGGCATATGAATTCTACTAGCTTTTACTATTTGCATACAAATCAGTGGAGATACGAAAAATTAGAAACAAAAGATCTTCTCTCACCTTTAGCTGATCCTAAAAAGTGGAACGATTTTTCCTTAGTAGATTTCAATGTTAAAGCCGAACGTATGGGGTGGCTTCCATCTTTGCCACAGCTAGATACAAATCCTCTTGAAATTAGCGAAAAAGCTAAAAAAGCAGGAGTAAGCGAACAAGAATTTATTGTAGATAGTCTTAAGAAAGGTGAAATAAACTTTGCTTCCGAAGATCCGGATAATCCTCAGAATTTCCCGCGAAACTTATTTGTGTGGCGTTCAAACTTATTAGGGTCAAGTGCAAAAGGACTAGAATATTTTAATAAACATTTATTAGGTACTCAACATGGTATTCTAAATAATGATTTAGGAGAAGAAGGAGCTCAAAAGCCAAAAGAAGTTAAATGGCACGAAAATGCTCCTGTTGGTAAATTAGATTTATGNNTAATCTTGATTTCCGTATGTCTAATACAGGAATTCATTCCGATATTTTACTACCTGCGGCTTCTTGGTACGAGAAAAATGATATCAGTACATCTGACATGCACCCATTCATTCACCCATTTACTAAGGCTGTAAGTCCTGTTTGGGAATCAAAATCAGATTGGGATATTTTTAAATTATTAGCTAAGAAATTTTCAGAGTTGTCAGTTGGACATTTAGGAGTAGAAAAAGATATTGTTACAGTTCCTTTACTACATGATACTCCAGGTGAACTTTCGAAAACAGGTGAGGGTAAAGAATGGAAGAAAGGAGAGATAGATGCTATCCCTGGTAAAACAATGCCAAATATTGTAGTTGTAGAAAGAGATTACCCTAATACTTATAATAAATTCACTTCTCTTGGCCCATTGCTGGAAAAACTAGGGAATGGTTCAAAAGGGATGAATTGGGATACTAAACACGAAGTTGAATTCTTAAAAAAATTAAATAGAACTCATAATGAAGACAGTATCAGAGATGGAAGGCCAAAAATAGAAACTGATATTGAGGCAATAGAAACAATATTGTCTTTAGCTCCCGAAACTAATGGTGAAGTTGCCGTAAAAGCATGGGAAACACTATCTAAAAATACAGGTATTGATCACAAACATCTGGCACTAACTCGCGAAGATGAAAAAATAAGATTTAGAGATTTGCGAGCTCAACCTCGAAAAATAATCACATCTCCAACATGGTCGGGTGTTGATTCAGAAGAAGTAAGCTACACTGCTAATTATACTAACGTACACGAACTTATTCCGTGGCGAACACTTACTGGTAGATTAACTTCTTATCAAGATCACCCTTGGATGCGAGCATTTGGGGCAGCACTTACTCATTACAAACCGCCTATTGATACAAAAACTATTGGCAATTTAATGAATGAAAAAGATGATGGAAATCCTCAGTTGGCTATAAATATGATTACTCCACATAATAAGTGGACTATTCATACTACTTGGTCTGACAACCTTACAATGCTGACACTTGGACGTGGAGGACCTGTAGTTTGGTTGAGCGAAGACGATGCTAAGAAAATAGGAGTTATTGATAATGATTGGGTAGAAATTTATAATAAGAATGGTGCTTCAATAGCTAGGGTTATTTTATCACAGAGAGTACCTAATAACTTATTGATAATGTATCACTCTGCCGAAAAGCATGTAAATATGCCTGGAAGTAAAACTACTGGAAATCGTGGAGGAATACACAATTCTTTAAATAAAGTTGAATTAAATCCAACTCACATGATTGGTGGTTATGCCCAGTTATCATGGGGATTTAATTACTACGGTACTCTAGGTACAAACCGTGATGAAATTGTAGTTATCCGCAAACTCGATAAAGTTGATTGGATGGATGATTAAATTCATTTGTATTGTAAGTATTTGATTTTTTTTAATCAAATCAACAAATAATCGCATAAACGAATAAACAAATAGGATGAAAATAAGAGCACAAATAGCAATGGTTCTGAACTTAGACAAATGTATAGGTTGTCATACATGTTCGGTTACTTGCAAAAACGTTTGGACATCGCGCCAAGGTGTTGAGTATGCTTGGTTCAATAATGTAGAAACAAAACCTGGCGTAGGATACCCAAATGATTGGGAAGATCAGGAGAAATATAAAGGAGGTTGGGAACTTAATGGCGACAAACTACAACCTAAAGGTGGAAGTAAATTAAGTATGTTGGCTAAGATTTTCACTAATCCAAACCAGCCAACTATACACGACTATTACGAACCTTTTACCTTTGATTACGATCCGTTACATTCAAGTAAAAAATTAAAGACTTCGCCTACCGCTCGGCCACGATCAATTATTACTGGCGAGCGCATGGAAAAAATTGAAGCTGGTCCAAACTGGGAAGATTCATTGGGAGGTGAGTTTTCAAAACGTTCGGCAGATAAAAATTTCGAAAATGTACAGAAAGAAATATATGCTGAATTTGAAAATTCGTTTAGTATTTATTTACCACGATTGTGTGAGCATTGTTTAAATCCTACCTGCGTTGCAAGTTGTCCTTCGGGAGCAATTTACAAACGTGAAGATGATGGAGTGGTGCTTATTGATCAATCGCGATGTAGAGGTTGGCGACAATGTATAAGCGCTTGCCCTTACAAAAAAATCTATTTTAATTGGGAAACAAAAAAATCTGAAAAATGTACTCTTTGCTACCCAAGGTTAGAGGTAGGAGAACCAACATTATGTTCTGAAAGTTGCGTTGGAAGAATTCGATATTTGGGTGTTATACTATATGATGCTGATAAAATTGCTGATGCAGCTTCAGCTAAAGATGAAAAAGATTTATATCAATCTCAGTTAGATGTTTTCTTAGATCCAAACGATCCTGAGGTAATAAAACAGGCAAAACTAGATGGTATTTCAGATAATTGGCTCGACTATGCACAACGTTCACCAATTTATAAAATGGCAATAGATTGGAAAATTGCATTCCCATTACATCCTGAATATAGAACAATGCCTATGGTTTGGTATGTTCCGCCATTGAGTCCAATACAATCGGCAGCAGAAAGTGGCAAAATGGGTATGAACGGAATATTACCAGATGTTGAATCGCTTAGAATCCCAAATCAATATTTAGCTAATATGTTTACAGCTGGCGATGAGAACCATATTGTGAGTTCTCTAAAAAAGATGTTGGCTATGCGAGCATATATGCGTTCTAAAACTGTTGATAAATTTGAAAACCTGGAAGTTTTGAAGGAAGTTGGTCTAACAAAACATCAAGTAGAAGACATGTATCACACATTAGCACTAGCTCATTACGAGGATAGGTTTGTTATTCCTCCATCAGAAAGAGAGAAGTCGGAAGATGCTTTTGGTATAAAAGCTGCTTGTGGTTTTAGTGATGGGCAAGGTTGTAATATTGAAGGGCCTAAAACTAATAACTTGTTTGGAGGTTTTAGAAGTGTAGATTAGGTAAGTATTGTCCTTAATAGACCTTCGAGAGTGCGAAAGCTCCTCGAAGAGTCGGTTATAAGTAATGTTATTCTTTTGACTTTAGGAGGACCTTTTGACTCTCCTAGGTCGTAATCAAATAAACGCATAAACATGCATATAAAAACATACAAAGCCCTAGGCTTACTTTTAGATTATCCTAAGCAAGAATTGATATCAGAATTAGACCTAATTATAGATGTGTTTAAAAAAGAACAATTGTTGCAGGGAGAAATACTTGATAATACTATTGATTTTATTAAGTATTTAAAAGATACAGAGCTTTTAGAGCTACAAAAAAGATATGTAGCATTATTTGATAACACTAGATCGTTATCTCTTTATTTATTNNATTTGAGCATGTTCATGGCGATTCGAAGGAAAGAGGACAAGCAATGGTTGACTTAACTGAAAACTATAAAAGATTAGGATTAAATTTGCAACAAGTTGAGTTACCCGATTTCTTACCAACCTTTTTAGAATATATATCAATCCAATCAATGGATGAAGCTAAAAAGCTTTTGGGAGAACCTGTTAATATTTTTGCAGTATTATCTAGAAGGATGCATAAAAATAATGTAGAATATGCTCCAATTTTTGATGCCTTAGTTAAAATTTCGGGTGCAACACCTGATGATAAAATTGTAGCAGAAGTTGCTGAGCAAGAAAAACCAATTGATTTTGATAAGGAATACGAAGAAGAACCAGTAACATTTGGTTTTGATAGTAAAGATGCTAGTTGTAATGTTTAATAATAAAAATTATGGAAAATTCATTAGATCATTTTATACATAATTTCTTTTTTCTAATATATCCTCATATTGCTTTGACAATATTTTGGGTAGGATTAATTTATAAGTTGATACACAATCAGCCACAAATTAAAACACATTCAAGTACTTTTTTTGAGAAGAGAAATATGCGATGGGCAGCAAATTTTTTCCATATAGGTATAATCTCAGTATTTTTCGGCCATTTATTTGGCTTGCTTACTCCAGAATGGTTATACCATTTAGTTGTTGATTCGGAAACAAAGCGTTGGTTAGCAATAACAATGGGAGGTACATTTGGAACAATAGCATTAATTGGATTATTGGGTTTGATTTATAGGAGAATGACACAGAAAAACATTCAAGCAACTTCTAATTTTGCAGAGATTGCTATTCTATTCCTTTTTCTAGTAGAGATAGTTTTAGGTTTATCATCAATAGAATCAACAGCTAGCGAAAGCATTAGAAATTATACAGATTTGGGTGCTTGGGCGCAAGCAATAGTATCTTTTAAAGCTGATGCTTTTCAAATAATTCAAGGTCACGATATAACATACAAAATACATATTGTAATAGGTCTGACTATTTTCTTGCTAGTTCCATTTACAAAACTAATGCATATTTTTACTGTTCCACTTTCGTATATTTTTAGAAAAGGATATCAAATAGTTAGGGCTCAATAATTACTTCTTTGATAAAGTGTCATTTAAGTATTTATAGTATGAAAATTACATAATTAATGGTGATAGCTTAATAACTGTCATCATTTTTTTATTTAGTGTTTTAATAAAGGCACTCAAAATTACACTTATTAAGTTAATACCCCTATATTATATCTATAACTATCAGATTAAAAGTATAAAAAATGGCTTCACCCTATGATATTTACAGTGTATTTTGAAAATAGATAAAAATCTGAATATGTATATCTCAATTTTTTACAATCTAAATTATTGAATTGTCAATAATACACTTATATCAATTGTAATAAAGTAAAAAGCATTAACTTAATTGTATGCTTCGAATTATAACTATATATTCACATCGCTATAATTAGTATTACATTATTACACTTATCGGTATTTTCCTTACACTTCGTAAAGTCACACACACTATATCGGTTAAATTATTATTTCATAAGAATATTATTGCTATGAGTAAACGTTTTGGAATGTATGTCCCTGAAATGGAGCATGATGCATGTGGTATTGGATTTATTTCTCATCTGAAAGCAAAGCCATCTAATAAGATAATTAAAAGAGCATTAACTATGCTCGAGAATATGGAACATAGAGGCGGTCAGTCAGTTGATGAAAAATCAGGTGATGGCGCAGGAATTCTTATTCAGTTACCATATTCTTTTTTCGAGAGAAAATCAAATACACTAGGTATTGAGTTACCTAAAAAAGGAAAATATGGAGTTGGAATGGTGTTTTTTCCTGCTGATAAATGGAAACGCCAACAATGTAGAAATATACTGAATGAATATATCAATAAAACTGGTTTAGTTTTACTCGGGTATAGAGATGTACCTGTTGATAATTCAACTTTAGGAGAAGCTGCTTTAAGTACTGAACCGCAAGCTGTTCAAGTTTTTGTTGAAGCTAAAGAAAATATAGATCAAGATGCTTTAGAACGTAAGTTGTTTGTATTAAGAAAATCTTCAGCTCATGCTATTGGAAAAGAGATTAATTTGGAAGATGGAGAGTTTTATATTACTACTTTTTCATCAAAAGTAATTGGTTTTAAAGGTCAGTTTACAACTCCACAATTAATGGAGTATTATGACGATTTAAGAGACGAAAATATGAAAGCTGGTTTTGCCATGGTTCATTCTCGTTTCTCTACAAATACATTTCCAAAATGGAAGTTGGCTCAGCCTTTCCGTTATATTGCTCATAATGGTGAAATAAACACTATTAAGGGTAATGTCAACTGGATGAAATCTTATCAAAATCTTCTAGAATCTTCTTTGTTTACAAGGGAAGAATTAGAGATGATAAAACCTATAGTAAATCCTGAGAATTCAGATTCTGCCAACTTAGATAACATCATTGAACTTCTTGTATTAGGAGGTCGTTCATTAGCACATGTGCTAATGATGCTTGTTCCTGAAGCGTGGCAAAATGATACTAAAATGGATGATGATTTGAAAGCTTTTTATCAATATCACGCATCTATTATGGAACCTTGGGATGGTCCAGCTTCATTAAGTTTTACTGATGGAAATTCTATTGGTGCAACTTTAGATAGAAATGGATTACGTCCTTCAAGATACTTAATTACAAAGGATAAACATGTAATTATGGCATCTGAGGCAGGCACTCTTAAGATTGATGATGAAGAAGTATTGAAAAGAGGTCGTTTGCAAGCTGGAAAGCTTTTCCTTGTTGATTTCAAAAAAGGGAAAGTACTTGAAGATGAAGAAATAAAGAAAGAGCTTTCTACTAGAAAACCATATGCTAAATGGTTGGAAGTAAATGAAAAACATATTGATGAATTAAAACGTGCCGATGAACGTTTGATTTTTATTTCAAAAGAAGAATTAAAACATCGTCAAGTTGCTAACGGATATACTCGTGAAGTTTTAGAGAGAATATTAAAACCGATGAGTTTAGATGCTAAAGAGCCAATTGGTTCAATGGGGAGTGATATTCCTTTGGCAGTATTATCAGAAAAGAATCCTCATTTAAGTCATTATTTTAAACAGCTTTTTGCACAAGTATCAAATCCTCCCATTGATCCTATTCGTGAAAAATCTGTGATGGCTTTGAATACAAGTATAGGAAAAACCTACAATATTCTTTCAGAGTCTCCACGTCACTGTAAACAAATATCGTTAGATCATCCTATCCTTACAAATGAGGAATTAGAGAGAATTAAGAAGTTACCACCTTCCGATTTTAGAACTAAGGTAATTGATATTGTATTCAAAAATACAGGAGAGAAGGATGCACTTAAAAATGCCTTGGATGATATTTGTAAACAATGTGACGAAGGAATTTTAGATGAAGAAGCTAATTTATTGATTCTTTCTGATAGAAAAGCAAATGGAAAATATGCTTCTATTCCATCATTATTAGCCTTGGGAACAATACATCATCACTTAGTACGTAACAGAAACCGTGTACGTGTTGGACTAATTATTGAAGCAGCTGATGTTTTTGAAACACATCACTTTGCTACGTTAATAGGATATGGAGCTACAGCAATAAATCCGTATTTGGCTTTTGCTAGTATTAAACATTTAGATGTAGAATTAGACTTCCCGTTAAGACGAGCAAATTTTATAAAATCTATTAACGATGGGTTATTAAAGATTTTCGCTAAAATGGGAATCTCTACTTTACAGTCGTATCATGGGGCACAGATTTTCGAAATTTTAGGATTATCATCTGATGTTGTAGAAAATTCGTTTTCAGGTACAGTTAGTAGAATAGGAGGGTTGAGTTATGATGATATAGGTCGCGAAGTATTGAATAAACACAATGCGGCATATAATCCAAAAATGAAATTCAAACTACCTTTAGGTGGAGTTTATGCATGGCGTAGAGAAGGTGAAAAACACTTATTTACACCTGAAGTTATTGCTTTACTTCAAAAATCATCAAAATTAGATGATTATGATGCATATAAGGAATACGCTTCATTAATAAATAATCAAAGCGAAAGAGGAGCTATAACTCTTCGTAGTTTACTAGAATTTAAACAAAGAGTATCAATCCCAATTGATGAGGTTGAACCTGTAGAAAATATTTTAAAAAGATTTGTTACCGGGGCTATGTCTTTCGGGTCAATATCATACGAAGCACATACTACCTTGGCTATGGCCATGAATTTTGTTGGAGGAAAGTCTAATAGTGGAGAAGGTGGAGAAGATGAAAGAAGATACACAACTGCAGAAGGTGAGATATCTGCAAGATCAGCTACAAAGCAAATTGCTTCGGGTAGATTTGGTGTAACCATTGAATATTTGAATCAAGCAGTTGAATTACAAATAAAAATTGCTCAGGGTGCTAAACCTGGAGAAGGTGGTCATTTACCAGGACATAAAGTTGATGATTGGATTGCCAAAACTCGTCATTCAACTAAAGGAGTAGGATTGATTTCGCCACCTCCTCACCACGATATTTATTCTATTGAGGATTTAGCTCAATTAATATATGATCTTAAAAATGCTAACCCAGAAGCACGTATTAATGTTAAGCTTGTTTCTGAAACAGGTGTAGGTACTGTAGCAGCTGGAGTTGCAAAAGCTCAAGCCGAAGCAATATTAGTTTCAGGGTTTGATGGAGGTACGGGTGCAGCACCTTTAAGTTCAATTTATCATGCAGGTTTACCTTGGGAGATGGGACTTTCTGAAACTCATCAAACTTTGGTGAAAAATAAATTGAGAAAAAGAATTGTATTACAAACAGATAGGCAAATACGTACTGGTAGAGATTTAGCAATAGCAACGCTTTTAGGTGCCGAAGAATGGGGTATTGCAACAGCAGCTCTTATTGTTGAAGGTTGTGTTATGCAACGTAAATGTCACAATAATACATGTTCGGTAGGTATTGCTACTCAACGACCTGAACTTAGAAAAATGTTTAGTGGTAAAGTTGAACATCTTGTTAACTTCTTCACATTCTTAGCTAATGATATGCGTGAGCATATGGCTATGTTAGGATTCAAAACTGTGGATGAAATGATTGGTCAAGCTCAAGTTTTACGTCAGAAAAAAGAAATTCATCACTGGAAACACAGTAGAATCAATTTAGATTCTATGCTTGAATCTTTCCCTAAATTCCAAGATCAGATTAGTGAAATTCACCAATCAAACGATAACCTTGATAGAGTGATTTGGAATAAGATAAAAGATGAAGTGGCGATTGGTAAAACTGTAAATCATGTAACAGAAGTTTTAAATACCGATAGGGCAGTAGGAACATATTTATCACACAAACTATATCATAAATTTGGTAAAAATGGACCATCATCTCCTATAGTACTTGGGTTTAAAGGGTCTATTGGTCAGAGTTTTGGAGCATTTGCAATAAAAGGCCTAACTCTAAACTTATGTGGAGAAGCAAATGATTATGTAGGTAAAGGTCTTTCGGGAGCAGAAATAGTTATTAAGCCTTATTCGTATACTCGAGATGATAATGAAATTACTATAGGTAACGTTGCTTTCTATGGTGCTATTTCAGGAAAATCATATATAGCAGGTCCAGCTGGTGAGCGTTTTGCCGTTCGTAATTCAGGTGTTGAAATTGTTGTAGAAGGAGTAGGAGNNGTAGTTGGAGCTATCGGTGATCACGGTTGTGAATATATGACAGGAGGTAAAGTTGTTATTTTGGGTAGAACAGGAAGAAACTTTGCTGCTGGTATGACAGGAGGAATAGCTTATGTTTATGATAAATATGATAAGTTAGAACGCAGATTAAATCCGGCAGATGTAAACTTAGAGTCACTATCTATTGAAGATATTAATTATGTTAAGTCTCAAGTAGAAAAGCATTTAGAGTTGACGGGTAGTCCTAAAGCAGAAGAATTCTTAAGTGATTTTGATCAGGAAATAGTTTTATTCAAAAAAGTTATGCCTACTGATTATAAAAGAGTCTTAGAAGAAGAAAAAATGAAATTAGAAACTCAAAATAATTAAGATGGGAGTAATAGGAGCATATCTAACTACGGAAAGAAAAGATGAATCTTACCATGATAAGAGTGAACGTATTCTACATTTTAATGAGTTTACTATACCTCTTACAAAAGAAGAATTAAAGAGTCAAGCATCGCGATGTATGGATTGTGGTGTGCCATTTTGCCATAGTGGTTGTCCGCTTGGTAATGTTATACCTGATTTTAATGATGCTGTTGCAAATGAAGATTGGGAAAAAGCAGCACGTTATTTATTTGCTACAAATTCTTTTCCTGAGTTTACAGGTAGAGTTTGTCCTGCACCATGCGAATCATCGTGTGTGTTGAGTATAAATAGAGATGCAGTTAGTATTAAACAAATTGAAAAAAGAATAGTAGAGACAGCCTACGAAAAAGGTTGGGTAAGTTCTTTTGATGACACTGATGCTGATGCAACAGAGTATAAAGTTGCTGTTATTGGTGCTGGGCCTGCTGGTTTAGCTGCTGCTGATAGACTTGCAAGTTTAGGGCACGATGTAACTGTTTATGAGAAAGACAAATATGTTGGTGGATTACTTCGTTACGGAATTCCTGATTTCAAATTAGAGAAAAAAGTAATTGAGCGCCGCGTAGAAATAATGAAAGAAGCTGGAATTGAATTTATTACTTCTACTGAAGTAGGTAAAGATGTTAAGCTTCATGATCTAGATTTAAGCTATGATGCTGTTTTATTCACTATTGGAGCTCAGATTCCACGTGATTTACCTATTGAAGGTCGTGAGTTAGATGGTGTACATTTTGCAATGGAATATCTACGAGAATCTAATCAATTAGAATCTGGCGAAATTAGTGCGTTGACTATCAGTGCCAAGGATAAAAAAGTTCTTGTAATTGGTGGTGGTGATACAGGTTCCGATTGTTTAGGAACTGCAATTCGTCAAGGTGCTTCTAAAGTTACTCAAATTGATATTGTACCAAAGCCTTTAAATGATAGAGAAGAAACTAATCCATGGCCAGAATATCCTATGACTCTAAAAACATCAACTTCACAAAAAGAAGGAGGAGATAGGGCTTGGAATATTCAAACTACTAAATTTATTGGAAACGGTAAATTAGAAGCAGTTGAAATGCAAGAAGTAAAATGGTTTTCAAAAGATGGAAAAAAATCATTTGAAGCGGTTGAAGGTAGTTTAAAAACAGAAGAATATGATTTGGTATTTTTAGCTGCTGGTTTCTTATCACCAATTATTGATGGTATT
>LGOV01005317.1_pt1 | contig 18764 bp, 22 predicted proteins | sample 469881 | NCBI WGS metagenome assembly LGOV01 (sample SAMN03857199, study PRJNA290197) | marine sediment metagenome | biome: marine cold seep biome; feature: cold seep; material: marine sediment; isolation source: sample #5579, elevator 3A push core 41 containing 12 cm of sediment... ...
AGGATACGAATCATACAAAAGGATAGAATTTTACAGAATAGAAAAGAGAAGAAAAGAATCAAGAAACAATGAAATGAGTTTTTCGAGAACAGTATTCTAGAAAATGAGAAATTGAAATTTTGGAGGTATGGAAATGTTTGAAAGGGAATTATTTGAAGGTCGAGAAGTATATGATAGAATAGAATATAACAGAAAAAGAAAATGTAAATGTTATGAAAACTATTTAATGGTATTTTGTGACAATATGAAAAGAATGTATTGATTGAGGGATGGATATGAAAATAATGGCAATACTTGAAATGTTGGAAGATAAGAAAATCACAGTTGATGAAGCTGTAGCGCTTATAGAATCCATTGATATTTCAGATGAAGTTGAAATAGAAGAACCTGAAATTGAAAGAGGAAGATCCGGGTGGATCAAAATAAAAGTGCTGGATGGAGAGATCGGTAGTAAAGTTAACCTTCCACCGCTACCTCTTGGACTTATGGGGAGCTTGGCATCCTGGGGGATAAAAATGGGTATTAAGCATTCTGAGGAAAAAGAGATTCTTGAAAAGTTGGACAGTAAGGAAATTAAGAAATTGTTTAATGTACTGAGAAACCATCCACCCATGAGAATAGTTGAAGTTGAAGCTGATGACGGTACGTTGGTTCAAATCTATACAAAGTAAACATTTAATGGAGTTGATGATATGAAGAAAGAAGTAATAGGGACCTGTCCTGTATGCGACAACAAGCTTAAAGTAACACAGTTGTCCTGCAAGAGATGCGGTACAAAAATAAGCGGTGAATTTGAGCTATGCAAGTTTGATCAGCTGGACAAGGAAGAGAAATATTTTGCTGAAATATTTATAAAGAACAGAGGCAATATAAAAGAGATAGAAAAAGAACTGGGGATATCTTATCCTACAGTAAGAAAGCTTCTCGACAAGATTATAGAGGCTCTTGGTTACAAGGAAGAAGCAAAGAAGGATTCTGTAAATCAGACGGATATATTGGATAAGCTCGGCAAGGGGCAAATAACTTCGGACCAGGCTTTGAAGCTGCTGAATGGCGAAGTGATTTAGGAGGATGAATATAATGAGGGAAGAACAACTTAAGATTTTGAAAATGATTGAAGAAGGAACAATAACTGCTGAAGAGGGAAATAAGCTTCTTTCTACCATCGAGGAATGCAAGGGGAAAATAGATGTTGAAAAAACAGGTTCAAGTGCAAAATGGCTGAGAATAAAGGTCATTAGCAACGAAAAGGGCGGCAAGAACAAGGTTAATGTAAACGTGCCAATAGCGCTAGTGGAGACAGGTCTCAAGATAGGTAAAAGCTTCGACAAGGACCTTGAAGAATCCATGAAGGACATAGATATTCAGGAAATCCTTGAACTCATAAAAAGCGGCGCCGAAGGCAAAATTGTAGAAGTTGAAACAGAAGAAGGTGACACAGTGGAAGTATACGTAGAATAATATAATAAAGAGTCCGTTTTGATTCTAGAAGCATTGGGGAAAGAGTATTTATTATGTAATTATTAACAAAAACCATAATTTGTTAATGAAAAAACATAATTTTATTGACAATAATGTAATAAAATGTTAATATTACATAAATTAAATTTTGAGGAAATGAATATGAAATGTTTATCGAACAGAAAAATTGCACAATTTAATATTCATCATCATCATAGAAATAAGAGTTTCTTCTAGTACTATTTTAAAATAGTTCATGGATGCAAGCTCTATTAGTTGTTACTATAGACTGCATCTATGATGGATAAGAACTTTAAGCCATTCGGATGTATTCGGATGGCTTTTTATATTGTCAAAAAAAAGCATATATCGCGACGGAGTCGCTGTGTCTTAGAATAAAACGGAGGTAGAAATGAAATTTACAAACATTAAGGATGAATTGGCATATTCATCAAAAAGGTACAAATTAAAAAACGATATAGAAAAGATGGTTATCGACAAGGGATACATGAATTACGAGCCTGAGATTGTGGAGGATTATGACAAGTTCGTATCCATGAATTCGAGGTCAAACAGAAAGTCAACAGTAAAGGTTATAAATGCAAACGGAAGGATATCCATACTTAGACCTGATATAACATCGACCTTGCTTACAAATCTTCTTCCAAAGTGGGAGGACGACCTGAAACTTAAAATTTTCTACTATGAAAAGATATTCAGGCAGTCGGGGATCTCAGTTAAGGAAATAAGACAAATGGGAATAGAGTGTTTGGGAATAGATACAATTGATGCAGACAAGGAAGTTATAATGCTTGCCAATGACATCATGAAAAAATACAGAGACAAATATGTAATGGAAATAGGAAGCTCAGAATATTTAAAGGGACTTCTTCAGGAATTCTACTTAAATGATGAGGAATATACGAAAATAATGTATTTCCTTGACAGGAAGAACAAGCAGGAGCTGGAAAGATACATCAAAAACTTCAAGGACAACGATGCGTACGATGTTTTACTAAATCTCATAGACCTGAAAGGAGATATGAGGACAGTACTTGAAACCATTGAAAAAGGTTTCTTAAATGAAAGAATGGAAAAGGGACTTAAGGAACTGAAGGAAATATATTCATTCCTTGAGGAAAAGAAATTTACGGACAACATTATTTGCGACCTTTCAATGGTATCGAGCCTTGGATATTATTCGGGAGTTACATTGAGAGGATACTTCAGAGATTCAAACAGAGAAATAATAAAGGGTGGAAGATACGACACATATACTGAACGTTTCGGTGAAGTTATACCGGCCATAGGATTTTCAATAGAAATTGACGAGTTGTTAAAAGTACTTTATAAGGGAGGCGAAATATAATGGATTATTTGACAGTTGCGTTTGCAAAGGGAAGACTTGGAGAGCAATCTACAGAGCTTTTCAATAAAATAGGAATAGGGCATTGCCTTGACCTAGATTCAAGAAAGCTTGTATTCATAGATGAGGAGAACAAGATAAAATTCATGCTTCTAAAGAATTCAGACGTTGTTACCTACGTGGATAATGGAGTTGCAGACATAGGAATAGTTGGAAAGGATATGCTTAAGGAAAGCCTTTCAGACGTATATCAGCTTTACAATTTGAACTTCGGATACTGTAACATGAGCATAGCTGGAATGAAGGGTGCGAAATTAAACATGAACAAATCCATACTTAAGGTTGCTACAAAGTTTACAAACTCCACCAAAGAATATTTTGAATCTAAGGGCCAAAAGATTGAAATAATTAAGCTTAATGGATCCGTTGAGCTTGCACCTGTACTTGGACTTTCAGATGTAATAGTTGATTTGGTGGAAACTGGAAATACGCTGAAAGCCAATGGACTTGAAGTTTTTGAAGAAATGTATGAAATTAATCCTCTTGTAATCGCAAACAGGATTGGATATAAGTTCAAGATGGAACAGATAGATGATATAATCAAAAAAATTAAAAATCTGGAGGAAGCTGAAGATGTTGAGGGTAATTGAGTCAGGACAAAGCAGGGGATTTCTGAATGAACTTTTCAATAGGACAACAACAGACTACAAGGAAATCTACAAGGTTGTAGAGGACATCATTGAAAATGTAAAAAACAATGGTGACGAAGCAATAAAGGAATATACTGAAAAGTTTGACGGAGTTAAGCTGGAAAGCATTGAAATCACCAAGAAAGAAATAGAGGAAGCGGTGGTAAGAGTCGACAGCGACCTTCTTGAAACAATTAAAAAATCATACAACAACATCAAGGACTACCACAAAAGACAGCTTAGAAAATCAACAATATACAAGCCAAACGAAAAGAATATAATCCTTGGACAGCTTGTGAATCCAATAGAAAAGGTAGGCATATATGTGCCAGGTGGAAAGGCTACATATCCTTCTACTGTTCTCATGAATGCAGTTCCAGCAAAGCTTGCCGGAGTTGAAGAAATCATAATGATAACACCACCGAACAAGGAAGGAAAGATACAGGATTCAATACTGGCTGCTGCAAGCATATCTGGAGTGGACAGGATATTCAAGGTGGGAGGAGCACAGGGAATAGCTGCTCTTGCCTACGGAACAGAGTCCATACCAAAGGTTTATAAGATTACAGGTCCAGGAAACATTTACGTTGCGGCGGCAAAGAAGATGGTATCTGACTTTGTAGGAATAGACATGATAGCAGGACCAAGTGAAATACTTGTCATTGGAGACAAGTCATCAAATCCAAGATACATAGCCGCAGACCTTATTTCCCAGGCAGAACATGATGAAATGGCTGCATCAATATTGGTGACAGATTCACCTACACTTATCAAGGACGTTAATATCGAGTTGAAAAAAATCACTGACACCCTTGAAAGAAAGGAGATAATTCTCAAGTCTCTGACAACCTACGGAGCTGCAATACATACACACAGCCTTCAGGAATCAATAGATATAACAAATGAAATAGCTCCTGAGCACCTTGAGATAGCAACGATTAATCCATTTGAAGATTACAAGAGAATAAAGAATGCAGGAGCAATATTCCTTGGAAACTATACACCGGAGCCTGTAGGGGATTATTTCGCAGGACCTAACCACACGCTGCCAACAAGCAGTACAGCCAAGTTTTCCTCACCTCTAAGCGTTGATGATTTCATAAAGAAGACATCTCTCATTTACTACAGCAAGGATGCCTTGGAAGCTTCAAAGGATGACATAATTAGATTTGCAGAAAATGAAGGTCTTACTGGTCACGCAAATTCAATAAAAATAAGATTTGAATAAGGGAGAGGGGAAATATGATTGAATTAAAGAAGAGTGTAAGAGATTTAAAACCGTATTTTGTAAATGAAATTCCATACAGGGTAAAGCTTGATGCAAACGAGGGAAAGAATTATCTTATAGGAGAAAATCTTCTCATCGAAGGATTTCAGGCAAACATATATCCCGACAGCGATTCTCAGCTTCTTAGAGAAAATATGGCGGCATTTTATTCGGTGAAAAAGGAAAATATCATGGTAGGCAACGGATCAAGTGAAATGATAGCTACTGTTGTCAATGGCTTTTGCGAACCTGGAGAAAAGGTTATGGGATTTGTTCCAACCTTCAGCATGTACGATGTATACTGCAAAATGGCCGGGGCTGAATATGTAAAGCTTAAGAGCCAGGAGGATTTTTCATTTGATTTAGACTATCTTGTCGAAAGAGTTGCTGAGGAAAAGCCAAAAGCTGTAATTATTTGCAATCCAAACAATCCTACAGGGAATTATATTGAAAAAGATGATATAATCAAAACGTTGGATAAGCTTAAGGATACAGTAGTGATACTGGATGAAGCATATATAGATTTTGGTGGAGATTCCTGTGTTGACAAAATCAACGACTATGAAAACCTCATAGTCATGAGAACTCTTTCGAAGGCTTTTGGACTTGCATCCATAAGAATGGGATGTCTTATAGCAAATAGCGAAATGGTAAACCAGCTTTGGAAGATAAAGGTACCATACAATATCAATACTCTTTCGCAATATGTGGCAAACAAGGCTTTCGAAAAGGTTGAAAAGGTAAAGGAATTTACTGAAAAGATTGCAGAACTCAGAGACGAGCTTTCTGAAAATCTTACTGATCTTGGAATCAAGACATATCCAAGCAAGTCTAATTTCATAATGATTTATACTGAGATGGAAAACCTCTTTGAAAAACTTAACGAGAGGGGAGTTCTCATAAGGAAGTTTAAAGGCGACCTTGAAGGGTACTACAGGATTTCTGTTGGATATAAGGAAGAGAACGAAATTCTATTGAAGGAACTGGAGGATATCATATGAGAGAAGCATCCATTGAGAGAAAAACCAAGGAAACTGAAATAGAGATTAAAATCAATATTGACGGAAGTGGAATAGCAGACATAGATACAGGCATAGGCTTTTTCGATCACATGCTTGATTTGTTCGCATTTCATGGCAAGTTTGATATTACTGTGAAGTGCAAGGGAGACCTTGAGGTGGATACACACCATACAGTGGAAGATATAGGCATTTCCCTGGGAAAAGCCTTTTTCGAGGCAATGGGCGATAAAAAGGGTATAAGAAGATACTCTACAGTATTTCTTCCCATGGATGAAGCTCTTTGCAGGGTCGCACTGGATATAAGCGGAAGGGCATATCTTGTTTATGAAGACAAGCTGTCAAAAGACTATTTGGGACAGATGGATACTCAAAATTTCAAAGAGTTCTTGAGAGCATTCATTAACGAAGCAAGAATAACACTACATGCTGAAGTATTGTACGGAGACAATGACCATCACAAGATTGAAGCTGTGTTCAAGGGAATAGGAAGAGCTCTTGCAGAAGCTACGCAGGTAATTGATGACAGGATAACTTCATCAAAGGGGGTTCTGTAATGAACCTTATAATCGATTATGGAATGGGAAACCTTAACTCCGTACAAAAGGGATTTGAAAGGGTAGGTCTTGACACAGTTGTATCAGACAGCATCCAGAAGATAAAAGATGCAAAAACAATAATACTTCCGGGAGTTGGAGCCTACAAGGATGCAATGGATCTGTTGAATAAACTAGAATTAAGTGATGTAATAAAGGAAGAAGTTAGAAAGGGAAAGCCTATAATAGGAATATGTCTGGGAATGCAGCTACTATATGAAAAAGGCTATGAATACGGTGAGTATGACGGTCTTGGACTAATAAAAGGAGATATCAGGAAGATGGATATTTCACTTAAGGTTCCTCATATGGGATGGAATTCCCTTAGGTTCAAGGACCAGGACAACAAGATACTCAAATATATAAACGAAGGTGAATATGTATATTATGTGCATTCATATTATGCAAATTCAGACAACAGCGAACTGGTTGCATATTCCGATTATGAAATATTGATTCCGGGAATTGTAAACAAGGAAAATATCTACGGCATACAGTTCCATCCTGAGAAAAGTGGAATGGTTGGACATAATATTTTGAAAGCATACAAGGAAATTATAGAATGATATTAATTCCTGCAATTGACATAAAGAACAACAAATGTGTAAGGCTTACACAAGGGGACTTCCATAAGGCTATAGTCTATTCGGATAATCCTGTGGAAATGGCTTTGAAATGGCAGGAAGCAGGAGCAGAATACCTTCATGTAGTGGATCTTGATGGAGCACAATCAGTATCCCTTGTAAACAGAGAGTCAATCAGGGAAATAGTCAAAAGTATAAGCATCCCCGTTGAGATAGGCGGAGGAATAAGAACGGAAGAAAGAATAGAAGAACTTCTTGGCGTTGGAGTGTCAAGAATCATTATTGGTACTCTTGCAGTTGAAAATCAGGAACTTTTTAGAAAGCTTTCGGGAAAATATGCTGAATACCTGGCTGTGTCTGTTGATGCTGTAAACGGCAAGGCTGCAGTTAGAGGATGGAAGGATATAACTTCTGTAGACGTCATGGATATTTGTCACTTCATGGAGGAATGTAATATAAAGACCTTGATATACACTGATATCCTAAGGGGAGGTATGCTAAAGGGACCTAATTTTGAGATATATGAAAAATTGAAAAGTTCTACAAATCTTGACATAATAGCTTCAGGAGGAGTTTCAAGCTTTGCGGATATAAAAAGGCTTAGTAAAATGGATATGTACGGAGCCATAATTGGAAGGGCTCTTTACGATGGAAAACTTGATTTTAAGGAGGCGATGAAATGCTTGCAAGAAGAATAATACCCTGTCTTGATGTCAGAGACGGAAGGGTTGTAAAGGGAAAGCAGTTTAAGGATATAGTTGATGTTGATGCTCCCGAGGTTCTTGGGAAGTTCTATAGCGATAATGGAGCGGATGAGCTCGTGTTTTACGATATAACAGCATCATCGGATGAGAGAAAAACTCAGCATGAGTTTGTAAAGAAGGTGGCAGACGAAATAAACATACCCTTCAGTGTTGGAGGAGGAGTATCAACAGTTGAAGATTTCAAGGATATATTGAGAAAGGGTGCCGACAAGGTTTCCGTAAATTCATCAGCTGTAAGAAATCCCCAGCTAATTAAGGATGCATCTGAAAGGTTTGGTGCACAGTGCGTTGTACTATCAATAGACGCCAAGAAGAACGATGAAGGATCATGGAGCGTATATGTAAAAGGTGGAAGAGAAAAGACAAAACTCGATGCAATTGAATGGGCAGTACGTGGAGTTGAGCTTGGAGCCGGTGAAATTGTAGTCAATAGCATAGATGAAGATGGTATGAAGAAAGGCTATGATGTTGAACTTTTGAAGCAAATAACAGACAGGGTAAATGTACCTGTAATAGCTTCGGGAGGAGCAGGAACGATGGAGCACTTCAAGGAAGCTGTAGTAAAAGCAGATGTGGACGGTATACTGGCAGCATCCGTATTCCATTTTGGTGAAATACACATTAAGGATCTAAAGAAGTATTTAAAAGAAGAAGGAATAGAAATAAGAATATGAAACAAAAAAATTACAAATAAGAGGTTAATTATGAATATTGAAGAGACATTGAAAAAAATAAAATTTGACGACAAAGGCTTGGTACCAGCTATAGCACAGGATTTTGAAACAAAAGAAGTTCTCATGATGGCTTATATGAATGAAGAATCCATCAAGACAACTCTTGAAAGCGGTTATGTAACATACTTCAGCAGAAGCAGACAGAGTCTTTGGAAAAAGGGTGAAACATCGGGACATCTACAGGAATTAAAGGGATTTTACTATGACTGCGACGGAGACACTATTCTTATTAAAGTGAAGCAGACAGGACCTGCCTGCCATACTGGAGAGTATTCATGTTTTCACAATCCAGTTGTTGAATATTCATTTGAAGAGGACATGCTTAAAAAACTGTTCAAGATTATAGATAACAGAAAAGAGAATCCAGTTGAAGGATCATATACAAACTATCTTTTCGACAAAGGTGTTGATAAGATACTAAAAAAAGTAGGAGAAGAGTCTGCAGAAGTTATAATTGCAGCTAAAAACGACGACAAGAGTGAATTGATATATGAAATAAGCGACTTGGTTTATCACACAATGGTACTTATGATAAACCAGGGAATATCATTAGAAGAAATCAAAGAAGAACTTAAAACAAGACATAAATAGAAACAATAAAGATGTTATCAGGACATTAAACGAACATATAAAAGAATGAGTGTTTTCTATTGAAAAAGCCTAGTAATAGTGGTATTATATAAAATAGGCGGAACAAATACTGGAACAAATCAGGGGGGTATTGTGAAATTTTTTAAAAACTTTTCATTGGAAGATTTATTAATCAAGATTTTTGTACCTGATTCGAAAAAATCGAAGGTTGTTGATCCATTTGACAAGATCATTAAGGACAACAAGGATAACAAGAAGGATCAAAACAAATATAAGCAGCATAAAAAATCTGGATGAAAATTTCTGGATTTTTTTATGCTCTTTTTTGATTGTTTCGCAATTACTTGAATAAAAAATGCCCGGGAGCTTGTGCTCACGGGCATTTTAATTTTAACTTAAGAAAGTTAAATGTGTTAAATCCTTTGAATCATTGGTATTTAGTGAGGTATCTTCTAAGTTATCTAGTAAGATACTTGAACAATGGAGAAGCTTCATCTATTACCATTGTTGTTCCATCAAGCGTTGTCTTGTATAGCTCAAGAGTCTGATAATATTCGTAGAAATCAGCATCTGCACTGTAGGCATTGCTGTATATCTGAGTAGCGGCTGCATCACCTTCACCCTTTAAGATTTCAGCATCTTTCTGTGCTTCGGAAATCATAATCGCTGCGTCTCTATCTGTGCTTGAAATTATTTTAAGTTTTTCTTCTTCGCCTTCAGATCTGTACTGTTGTGCTTTTTGGTTTCTTTCAGCTTCCATCCTTGCATAAATGTTCAATATGTTACTCTCGTGTAAATCGGTCTTGAGAATTCTGTTGTCAAGAACCTCCATACCATATTTGACAAGCTCTTGGTTAACGTCAGTTACTACTGTATGTGACATTGCCTCAAGGTATTCCTTGTCAGCTATAAGTGTATGAGCTATGGTTTTACCCACCTGAACGTTTATCTCGGAATAAAGTATGTCGTCTAGTCTTAGACTTGCCTGCTGTTCGTTTTTCATTGTAAGTCTGAAAAGCAGGGGATCAACTATTTTCCACTGTGCATTGTTGCTTAATATGAGTATTTTCTTATCAAGTGTGTTTACCTGTCTTGATGCTGTCTTGTAGGTAATAAGCCTGTTTTCAAGTTTTTCGACAGTATCTATGAAAGGCATTTTAAAATGAAGACCTTTTTTTATTGAAACTTTTACACCACTGTATTTTTCACTGTTGTTGATAGTTTCCATTACGGTATCATAACCGGCTTCGTTTACTACGATCTTCTGAACTTCGCCAAATCTAGAAATGATGGCATGTTCTCTTGTGTCAACTGTATATGCAGCAGTTGCTAGGAACATTGCCAGCACTATAATCAGAAATAAAAATAATCCTTTTTTCATATTGCACCTCCTATTGTCCTGATGTAGCACCGATTACAGCATTAGCTGCACTGGTGTTTGCACCGCTTACAGGAAGCATTGTAATATTGTTGCCATCTACAATGTAAATATCCATTCCTGGAAGTATTTCCTGCATTGTTTCTATATACATCCTTGTTCTTGTGATTTCAGTTGCTTCCTTGTACTTTTCAAGTATTGAAGTAAATCGCGCAACATCACCTTCTGCCTGATTGATTCGTACTGTTTTGTATGCAGTTGCTTCATTTAGTAATTTTTCTTTTTGAGCTCTAGCTTCAGGAATTATCTTGTTGAAATACTGATTTGCCTGATTGATGTATTTTTCCTTGTCTTCCTTTGCGCTTGCTACGTCAGTAAACGCCGCTGCAACTGCTGCTGGAGGATCTACATCTTGTAGTTGAACTGTTGTAATAAGAACTCCAAGATTATATTTGTTGGATATTTCCTGGATATCCTCAAGCATTTCCTGTTGCATTACGGCTTTGTTGAGGGTCAGAACATCGTCAAGATTGTGATTTGCAACAACTCTTCTTATTCTTGAATACGCAGCAAGTTCAAGCGTTTCCTTTGGAGCATCTACATTGAGTATATATGCTTCGGGATCCAAGACCTTGTACTGCACGATTACTTCGACTTCTACCAGGTTTTCATCACGTGTAATCATTACCTTTTCAGAACTGACATCAGAATAGTTTTCGTTTGAATATTCGTCAAAGAATGATTTTTCATCAGTTTGGCTTCTAAAGCCGTATTCAATTCTTTTTATTTCCTCTATATTTACAAATTCTATAGAGTCAATAAATGGCATTTTGAAATTAAGTCCTGGTGTTGTAATCGTCTTATTGTGTGCACCAAATCTGAAAATCAAAGCCTGTTCGCTTTGGTCGAGGGTATAGTAGGAATTCATAGCTGAAAGAGCAATGAATATTACTAGAATGACCACTATTACCATTTTGCCTGGGAACTTGTTGATGTTGACATTTCTTTTTTTGAATACTGGGTTTCCGTTTTCATCAAATTCTTTTGGTTCTTCACCTTTGCTTGTAAATCTTTCAAAAGGGTTTCCCTTACTGTTTGCAGTTCCTTTTATTACAGAAGAAATAACACTTATGATGATAAATAATATGATAATTGAAAATATCGAATTCATATTAACACTCCCTTCGTTAAAGTACATTATACATTACTAATGTCATAATGTCATATTAAATATTAATAATGATTAAATTTATAATTTTGAATGTTGTATGTCCAGTGATTTTATATTGTTTAAATAAAAAATATCATATAGTATTGACAAAATATTTTTATATAATTATAATGAAAATAATATCAATGTGATGACGAGTGAAGTAGATCGGAAACAGTCTTTAGAGAGAAAATACCTTGGTTGTAAGTATTTTCATTCATGACCGGTTGAAAACTAGCTCCGAACAAAGTCTGAATTCATTATGAAGAAAGGACTTCGTACAGGCGCGATAAGCCTTTAGAGCACCAATTAGGGTGGAACCACGTGAATTTATCTCGTCCCTTTCCAGGGACGGGATTTTATATTTTTTGAGGAGGAACGAATATGGTAAGAATAACATTGCCTGACGGCAGCATTAGAGAATTTGAAGAAGCAGTAAAAGTAATCGACATAGCGAAAAACATAAGTGAAGGATTGGCAAGAGTAATTGTAGGAGCAATGGTGAATGGATGTACCGCGGGTCTTGACCAAATTGTAGAAAAGGACAGCACAGTAAGTTTGTTGAAATTTGACGATGACGAGGGCAAGAACATATTCAGACATACAAGTTCACATATCCTTGCACAGGCAGTTCAGAGACTTTATCCTGGAACAATGCTTGCAATCGGACCTGCAATAGATAACGGATTCTATTACGACTTTGATTCAGAGCATGTATTTACAGAAGAAGACTTTGAAAAGATCGAAGCTGAAATGAAGAAAATAGTAAAGGAAGACCTTAAAATAGAAAGGTTTGAGCTTCCAAGAAATGAAGCACTTGTATATATGGAAGAAAAAGGCGAGCAGTACAAGGTCGAACTTATAAACGACCTTCCAGAGGATGCTGTAATTTCCTTCTATAAACAGGGTGATTTTGTTGATCTTTGTGCTGGACCTCATCTTCAGACTACTAAAAAAGTTAAGTCTTTAAAGATTCTTAGTATAGCCGGTGCATACTGGAGAGGAAGCGAAGACAACAAGATGCTTCAAAGGGTTTATGCTACTTCTTTTGAGAAAAACAAGCAGCTTGAAGAATATCTTCGCAGACTTGAAGAAGCAAAGAAAAGAGACCACAGAAAGCTTGGGAAAGAGCTTGACCTGTTCTCAATGCATGAAGAAGGACCTGGATTCCCATTCTTTCATCCTAAGGGTATGATTGTTAGAAACACATTGGAAGACTTGTGGAAAAAAGAACACATAAAGAAAGGGTACGGTGAGGTGAAAACTCCAATTATTCTTAATGAAGAGTTGTGGCATAGGTCTGGACACTATGAAAACTACAAAGAAAACATGTATTTCACTGAGGTTGACGGAGAAAGTTTTGCGGTGAAGCCAATGAACTGTCCAGGTGGAATACTTGTATATAAGAGCAATATGTACTCCTACAGGGACCTTCCCCTTAGAATGGGTGAATTGGGACTTGTTCATAGACATGAGATGTCGGGAGCACTTCACGGTCTTATGAGGGTAAGAAGCTTCACTCAGGATGATGCACATCTATTTGTAACACTTGACCAGTTGAAGGACGAAATTATGGGTGTGGTTAAATTCACAGACGAAATGTACAAGATATTCGGATTTAAGTATCATGTAGAACTTTCGACAAAACCGGAAAAAGCTATTGGAACAGATGAAGAATGGAATGTTGCAATTGAATCATTAAGAGAAGCACTTATTGAAATGGATGTAAAATACATTGTGAATGAGGGAGATGGAGCATTCTACGGACCTAAGATAGACTTCCATCTTGAAGATGCAATAGGAAGGACATGGCAGTGCGGCACTTGCCAGCTTGACTTCCAGATGCCTCAAAGATTTGATCTTTCATATGTTGGACAGGACGGTGAAAAGCACAGACCTGTAATGCTTCACAGAACAATATTGGGTTCCATAGAAAGATTTATGGGAATTCTCATAGAGCACTATGCAGGAGCATTTCCTACATGGCTGGCACCTGTGCAAGTTAGAATACTTCCTATATCAGACAAGTTCAACGATTATGGCGAGGGAGTTAAAAAGCAGCTTGAGGATATGGACATAAGAGTTGAACTAGATACAAGGTCAGAAAAAATAGGATATAAAATCAGAGAAGCACAGCTTCAAAAGATACCTTATATGTTCGTTGTAGGTGAAAAGGAAGTAGAAGCATCAGCTGTTTCAGTAAGACAAAGAGCCGAAGGAGACATGGGAAGCAAAAGTATCGAAGAAATCGCAAAAGAAATACTTGCGAAAGTTAAAAATAGAGAAAACGACTCTCCAGGTGTAGAGTAATATAATATGCAATCAAAACTCAGGGCTACATGGCCTGAGTTTTTTCATCTTTTTAATCTTATTCTAATACTTGTTTAAGTAACTCCTAATACCGAAGTCATATAATAAAGACATAATAAAGGAGGAAAGATTATGAAAGTTACATTGGAAATGATTGATGAATTAAGAAGTAGGGTAAACGTCACTTACGAAGAAGCAAAGGAAGCTCTTGAAAACAATGAAGGCGACATAGTGCAAGCCATAATAGAATTGGAAAAGCAGTCAAAGAATTATCATGGACATAGAAGACACAAAAGTGACAATGTCAACAAGAATGCCAACAGAGTACTTAACAAGTTTCTTTCAACAGACTTCGTTCTTAGAAAGAAAGACAAGGTATATTTGAATCTTCCATTCTGGTTGGTATCTCTAATAGCACTGGGTACAATGCCATTCAGTCTTGTTGCAATAGTGATCTTCTTTCTTCTTGGATATCAGATGAGAATCGTCACAGGCAAAAAAACAAAATTTGATATTAACAAGAATGTTGACAAGATGACTAAGAAATTCAAGGAAACCACAGACAAGATATTCGAAGAAAGTGAAGAAATGCCTAAAGAAGAATCTGTAAGTGAACCCGAAGAATTAGACGACGAAGAGGATGAAATAACCATAGAATAAAAAATTTTGGGCTTCGGCTCAAAATTTTTTATATTTTATAGTACTCATGATATAATAAAGTTAAATATACTTTTAGGCAAAGGTGATTAGATGGATAAAAAAAGAATACTGATTATAGAAGATGAAAAGAAAATTGCTAGATTTCTTGAACTGGAGCTTCAATACGAAGGATATGAAGTGGACATTGCAAATGAAGGAAGGGCAGGACTGGAATTAGCAATGAAGGATGAAGCAGATCTTATTGTACTTGATCTTATGCTACCAGGACTCAGCGGTATAGAAATATGCAGAAGGCTTAGAAATACTTCTGATGTACCCATAATAATGCTTACAGCTAAGGATGACGTCTCCGACAAGGTAACTGGTCTTGACGTAGGTGCAGATGACTATATGACAAAGCCTTTTGCTATAGAAGAGCTTCTTGCAAGAATAAGGGTTCTACTCAAAAGAAAAATAAGAAACGACTTAAATGAAGAAATCAAAGAGAACAAGGATATACTTACCCAGGAAAAATTGAAGCTCTACAAGGACAATTACAGGGTTGAATATGGTGATGATGAAATAGTGCTGACAAAGAAGGAATTTGAGCTTCTGGAGTATCTCATGATAAATAAGAACATAGTGCTTTCAAGAGAAAAGATTCTTGAAAATGTATGGGGATACGATTACTTTGGAGAAACCAACCTCATAGATGTATATATAAGATATATTAGAGGAAAGATTGATCAGAAATATGGTGTAGACCTCATTAAGACCGTCAGGGGAGTAGGATACATCATAAGAGATTAGGCGGTGAACCTATGAAGAAAATTGACAGTGACAATAAAGCGGTAATAGATAAAGCTGAAAAAAGAAAAATTGTAATTGGAAAAAATAAGAAAAATAAGAAAAAAACCAGTATAATGGATAACCTGTTCTTCAGAATTTTGTTTGCTCCATTTGTATTTATAGGAAGGTTCTTTTACAAGTTAAGAAAAAAAATCAGGCTTTCAATTTCCTTTAAGATTTCAATAGCCTATCTTGGTCTGTATCTTATATCCATGGTAATAGTTATTATTGCCGCAGTATTTGGATATGCCACTTATAAGATAGTTGAGCTTGAAAACACGGGGGAAAAATATGCTGACCTTGTTCTAATAAAGACAATAGGTGAAAACGAAGAGCTGGAAGATTACCTCATAGATGAGAGGCTTGCCGGGGTTGCCATATATAACTCGGACTACAACCAGATAGTGAATACCAACAGCTTTGAGGAAGTCTATATGGAAAATTCCTTTTACAGAATTGATAGAATGGCAACCAGCAGGGTGTATATTTATTCTGCAAGCACTTATTACAATAGTAGTTTGTATCATTTGAACATATATTTTGACATATCAAATCTTATTGAGGAGACTTTTATTATAGGTTTTTTCATTATATGTGCAGGACTTCTGGGCATGATAATAATTGCTGCCATTGGACCATCTACAAGCAAAAAGATTGTGAAACCAATAAACGATATGACAGAGGTAACGAGGACAATATCTGCAAATAATATAAATACAAGGCTTAACGTAAAGGCTTCCCAGTACGAGCTGAAGGAGCTTGCTGAAACATTCAACAACATGATGGACAGAATTGAAAGTGACTATATTAAGCAGCAGCAGTTTGTTTCCGATGCTTCACATGAACTTAGAACTCCCATAGCTGTACTTAAAGGATATGCGGACATGCTGGACAGATGGGGTAAAGATGATAAGGAAGTTCTTCAGGAATCACTTGATGCTATTAAAAACGAAGCAAACAATATGCAGGATTTGGTTGAGAAACTTCTCTTCATAGCAAGAAACGACAAGAAGACCCTTAAGCTTAACAAGGAAGAATTCAATATCAATGAAGTAATAGAAGAAGTTTGCAGGGAAACTAAAATGATAGACACTTCACATGATATAACAAGTACTGTCTGTGAGGGAGTCATAGTATATGCAGATAAGAACAGAATCAAGCAGGCAATAAGAATATTTGTGGAAAATGCAAGAAAATTCACTCCTGAAAACGGTAAAATTGATATTTCCTGCACCAGGAATGATGAGTATGTAGCCATAACCGTCAAGGATAATGGAATTGGCATCAAGTCAAAAGACCTTAAGAAGGTATTTGATAGGTTTTACAGGGCTGAAGAATCAAGAGGTAAGGAATCTGGAGGTCACGGCCTTGGACTTTCAATAGCAAAAATCATAGTCCTCGGACACAGGGGAAAGATAAAAGTAAAGAGCAGCCACACTGAAGGATCAAAATTCACAATTTTTCTTCCTTATATAAAATCAGTCGATTGATGCAATCATTGACTGATTTTTCCATTTGTTGTAGAATTAAATATTAGAGAAATAATTAACTTTCATAAGCTATAAAAATGATGAGGTGTTAATAGCTTTAAAAAATAAACAGACCGGGAGGGGAGAATAATTGGATGATAAATATCTTAGAAATTTTATTTCTGAAAAATATCTTATAAAGATGGAAAATATTCGCCCCATAGGAAACCATAGACTGGGGAGAAACTATGTTTACCTTATTAGAAAGAATGAAATGGAATTGGTTGTGAAGGTATCAATTTCCGAGAAAAAATGGCATAATGAAATAATGTCATACAAGTCTCTAGAAGGTCTTGAATTTATACCGGAGATTTATGAGACGGGAAAGACTAGAGACCTTTACTATCTAATCATGAAGAAAATTGATGGAAAAATATTAAACGAAGTGTGGTTTGATAAAAGTATTGAGGAACAGATTGATATATCAAAACAGCTTGGAAAAGCCCTGGCCAGAATTCATGACTGGAAATCCTATGAACACTATAATTCATGGGAGAATGAGGGCAATACTGATATTGTAAAAGACAGGGAATTAAGGGATGGAAGCATAGTACAAAGGCTTGCTACGTGCAATCTCCTTGATCATATGATTATAAGAATGGGAATAGCAGCATTGCCTGGATTCAGAAAAAAATTAAAAAACAGAAAGTCAGTTATTGCCCACAGGGATTACAGCTTCAGAAACATTATAGTGAATGATGATAATAAAGTGACGGGAGTGCTTGATTTTGAACATGCAATGCCCGATGATCCAAGCATTGATATTTGCACAGTGCTTCAAACATGCATGTTTGATGATGAAAGACTTTTCGATTCCTTTGTAAGGGGCTATACAATAGTGAGGACATTTCCTGAAAACTTCATCGATGGCAAATCATACTATTATTTAATAACTGGACTTTATATGTGCAGTAAATATGATTTTAGAAGAGAAGAAGAAATTTTAAGAGGAATGTCATTAATCAAAAAGGGGCTGAACCAATGAAGAAAATTGTATCGGCAATAACAGTAATAATACTGCCAGTTTTTATTTTGCTTTTAGTATTTCAGATAGCAGTATTTGACCTTGATTATTTCGAGAAAAAATTTGTTAAAAACAATACAATGGAAATAACGGGACTTAATTTTGATCAACTTGTGAGAGTATCTGATGAAACTCTTAAATATCTGAAGGATGAAAGACAGGATCTCATACTCCATGAAGAAATTGATGGAGTCGAGATTCAAGTTTTTGAGGAAAGTGAGCTAAGCCACATGAGGGATGTGAAAACACTTTTCAGCAATGGCTTTTTAATTAAAAATGCAACCATGGTTATAAGTATCCTATGTTTGGCCTATCTGTTTTTTAAGGACAGTAGATTTGTTTATAGGGCTGTCAGAGCGGGATCATTGTTGTTTCTGCTTGTAATAGGTGCAATTGCTGTAATGGCCTATATCGACTTCAATGGTGTTTTCATCATCTTTCACAAGATGCTTTTTTCCAATGATTTATGGATTATGGATCCCAAAGAAGATATAATGATACAAATGCTTCCCCTTGACTTTTTCATGGGAATAGGAATAAAAACAGCTGCCATGTATCTTGGATATATACTTGTATCTATTGCAGCTACAACATTCATGTTGTCTGGATATAGATACCATGATTAGTGAATAAAGCTGTGTTACCTATGAATATGTTTTGATATTTGATTTAATATGATGATTTTAGAATATTAAAAAAAATTAATATTCTATTTTACAATTGCAAAAAAAATTTGTATAATGGAAGGTATACT
>LGOV01031083.1_pt1 | contig 18669 bp, 22 predicted proteins | sample 469881 | NCBI WGS metagenome assembly LGOV01 (sample SAMN03857199, study PRJNA290197) | marine sediment metagenome | biome: marine cold seep biome; feature: cold seep; material: marine sediment; isolation source: sample #5579, elevator 3A push core 41 containing 12 cm of sediment... ...
ATCCAATAGCATCGTTATTCTGATTATTTTTTCCTAATATTATTTTTAAATGATTCTTATCTTTGCCAACAGTTCTAGAATCAATCACTTCACAATTTTTCATAATAAACGTTGGTTTTGGATTTCCTACACCAAACGGTTTTAAATAATCAAGATAACTAATTGTCTCTAAAGCTATTTCATTACTTTCAATGCACCCTTCATATTTAATAATTGGAAGCAAATCATTTGGATCAACATTGTTAATTACATATTCATTTATTTTTTTTCTAAATATTTCAACATTTTTTTCTTCAATACTTAGTCCGGCAGCCATCTTATGCCCACCAAAACCAATCAATAAATTTTCTGTCGATTTTATAGCATCATAGATACTAAAATTACCAATACTTCTTGCAGAACCTTTTACAATATCATTATCTTTTGTAAGTACTATAGCAGGTTTACCAAACTCTTCAGTAATTCTTGAAGCTACAATCCCAATAACACCTGAGTGGAAACCTTCTCCATACACNNACTATTACACTTTCATTTTTTAAATCAATATTATTTTCAATATATTTTTTTGATTTAATAAATATTGCTTTTTCAATTAATTTTCTTTGTTCATTTAAATTTTTTAATTCTTTTGCTATTAAATAAACTTCTTCAACATCAGTACTAGTAAGCAATTTCACACCCAAATTAGCTTTACCCAATCTTCCGGTTGCATTTATTTGAGGCGCAAGTCTAAAACCAACAATACCAGCTGTAATTTCTTTATCTTTTAAATCAGAAACCTCAATTAAAGCTTTCATACCTAAATTATTCGTATTTGCTAATTGCTTTAAACCCAACTTTGCAATAATATGATTTTCTCCATCTAATGGAGCAATATCTGCTATTGTTCCAAAAGCAACAATATCTATATAATCAAGATAGATATCATAAAAACTTTCTTTAGAAAGTGCTTGAATCAATTTAAAAGCAATTCCGACTCCTGCTAACATGTCGTACGGATAACTATCATCATCTACTTTTGGATTTAATATTGCAAAAGCATTTGGTAAAATTTCACCACATGTATGATGATCAGTAATAACAATATCCATATTAAGTTCATTACAATAATCTACCATTTCATTAGCAGTAATACCACAATCAACTGAAATAATTAATTTTCCCTGATTATTAAAAATATATTCTACTCCAGTTTTGCTAATACCATAACCTTCATTTTGTCTATTTGGAATATAATAATTCACATCATAATTAATACTTTTAAAATAATTAATCAATATTGAAACTGATGTTATTCCATCTACATCATAATCTCCATATATCCATATACTTTCATTATTTTCCATTGCATTTTCTATTCTATTAACGACCTTTTCAATATCTTTAAATAAAAAAGGATCATTAAGATCCTTAATAACTGGTTTAATAAATTTCTTTGCAGATTCTACAGTGTCATATCCTCTACTAGTAAGAATTTTTGATGTTAAAAAGGGAATATTTAATTTTTGCGAAATAATTTTACTTTTTTCGGTTTTTAAATCTAATTTATCAATCCATTTTCTTTTTAACATCATAAACACCTATTCTTCAATACTTTCTAAATTTTCAGGCAAATCATCATTTATAACAACTTGTTCTACTTCATTATTTTTTTCACTTAATATATTTATCTCTTGTTGTAACTTTTCATTTGATTTTCTCAACGTTCTAATCTCATTAGATTTTTTTAGTGATTTAAAGAAATTTAATAAATACATTAAAGCTGCTCCAAAAATTGCAGAAATCAAAATAACAATTGCTTGAGATAATTCAGATTTAACAAACAATAAATTCACTTCTACCACATTTGAATTAAGCCCTGCAAATATTGCAATAAAAATTGCAAACATCATTGAAAGTATAACTGTTAATTGCATACCACCACTCCTCTTATAATAAATTATATATTAAATCTATTATACGTTAAATTTCTACAAAAATCAAAAAAAGCTAAGATATTTCTACCTTAGCCAATTTTACTATTTTTCTTTATTCGTTTTAAGAATTGCCCATAATGGCGAAGCAATAAATATTGACGAATAAGTTCCTGCTGTAACACCGGCTAGCAAAGGTGTAGCAAACTCTCTAACTGCAGGCGTTCCATAAATAAATAAACTTCCAATTACTATTAAAGTAGTAAGAGAAGTAAAAATCGATCTAAGAATTGTTTGATTAATACTTACATTTGCAATTGTAAAATAATTATCCCTTTTCATTTTTCTTACATTTTCTCTAACTCTATCAAATACAACTATAGTATCATTTATAGAATAACCAACTATAGTTAAAATTGCAGCAATAAAAGAAGAATTCATAGGAATATCAAAAATTGCATAAACAGCTAACAATATTAAAACGTCATGAATTAACGCAACAATTGATGCTAATCCATAAATCAATTCAAATCTAAAGGTAATATATGCAAGCATTCCTAAAGCAGCAAATAATAATGAAATTAAAGCTTTTTCCTTAATTTCACCACCAACAGATGGGCTAAATTGATCTGCGCCTAAAAATATTGCACCATATTTTTCTTCAAATTTATTTGAAATTTCAATTCTTTCATCATTTGAAAGTGATTTTTTTGTTCTAATAATTACCTCATGATTTTCATCACCAGCATGAATTATTTCTTCATTTAAATCAAATTCTTTTAATTCACTTGCTACCTCTTTTAATTCTACTACTTTACCTAAATCAAATTGTACCATTGTTCCACCAGAAAAATCTATTCCAATATTTAACCCATTAACTAGAGCAAATACAAGACCGATAATAATAACTAATAAAGATATACTAAACCATTTTTTATAATTATTTGCTATATTCATAATATTTCCTCCTTTAAGCTCTATATAATTTTTTATTACTAAACACTTTAAACGCTAATCCATTAATCATCAATGCTTTTGTTAATACAATTGCAGTGAACATACTTACAATAATACCAATCATTAAAGTAACTGCAAACCCTTTAATTGGACCTTGTCCAAAATTAAAAAGCACTACACCAGCAATAAGAGTTGTTATATTAGCATCTAAAATTGTACGCATTGCTCGTTGAAATCCAAAATTGATAGATGATCTTACTGTTTTACCGTTTCTTAATTCTTCTTTTAATCTTTCAAATATTATAACATTTGCATCAACTGCCATACCAACTGATAAAACTAAACCTGCTATACCAGGTAAAGTTAATGTAGCACCAAAAGTAGACATAATAACCATAATAATTGATGCATAAAATACTAATGATATACTGGCAACTAATCCAGGAAGTTTATAATATCCAATTAAAAATATAACTATTAGTAACATACCTACTTTTGCAGCATCAACACTTTTATTCATTGAATCTAATCCTAAAGTTGGTCCTATTACAGAAGTTTGAATTTCTTTCATTTCAACTGGTAATGCACCACCACGAATAAGTGCAGCTAATTGAGATGCTTCTTCTAATGTAAAGCTCCCAGAAATTATAGCATTTCCATCCGGAATCGGCTCTGAAGCAGATGGAGCTGAAATAACTTTACCATCTAATAAAATTGCGATTTGTCCACCAATTTTTGTAGCTTCATAAAAAGCTCTTGTTCCAGAATCATTTAATTCAATTGCAACAGCTGGTTTACCATATTCATCTTTTGATAAAAAGGAATCTTTTACATCATTACCCGTAATTACAGGTTCATAATTAAAATCTTCTTTATACATATCTGAAATAACATAAGTATTTGTATCACTATCTGCATCATAAATAACTCTTAAAAATTCCAATTGAGCAGTTTGCCCAATAATTTCTAATGCTTCTTGCGTATCTTTTACACCTGGCAATTCAATTCTAATTCTATTATCACCTTGAATAGTAATATTTGGTTCAGTTAATCCAAACTCATCTATCCTTTTACCCATAACAGATTTAGCTTGATTCATTGTTTTTAATAAATCTGTACCCGTTTCATCTGTTTGAGCTTCATAAACTACTACTACACCACCTTTAATATCTAAACCTAATTTAACAGTACTAGCTACAGGTTCAACTTTATAACTTCCTAAATCCAATCCATAAACAGTTACAAATGAAGTAAATGCAATAATAGCAATCAATATAAAAAATATTAATTCATTGTTTTTTCGTTTCAACTTAATCTCCTCCTACTTAGTATTTGCTAGCTAATTCAATATAATGAATAGACAATTTATAAATATCATCTATCTCTTCTTCAGTTAATTTTCTAACTACTTTTCCCGGACTCCCAATCACTAAAGAATTACTCGGTATTTCCTTACCCGGCGGAATTAAACTACCAGCACCAATAATAACATTTTTGTTAATTTTTACATTTGGCAATATTATTGCACCCATACCAATTAATACATTATTATCAATTGTACATGAATGAACTATAGCACCATGCCCTATAGTAACATTATTACCAATTATAGTTTTTATATCATCATCTGAATGTAATACGCAATTATCTTGAATATTAGTATTTTTACCAATTTCAATAAGATTTACATCACCACGTAATACAGTCTTATACCAAATACTAGATTTTTCACCTATTATAATATTGCCAATAATATCTGCAGACTCAGCAATAAAACAAGTTTTATCTATCTGCGGTTTATAATCTAAAAAGTTTCTTATCATCAGGCTTCTCCAATGCTAATTTTGCTTGAATATAAATTGCATTTTCAATTCTATTTCTTTCCATTTCACATCCAAGTTTATACGGTTTATCAATATCACCATTTGCATTATATGCATTTGCATGACATCCACCACTACAATAATACTTCGCCCAGCATGTACTACATCCTTCTTTTGTAAGAATATTAGATTTTTTAAAAAATTCAGCAATATCAGGATTTTTTATTCCATCAAATACATTTCCCATAATAAATTCATCTTTTTCAACAAATTGATGACAAGGATAAATATCTCCATTTGGAGTAACAGCAATATACTCAAGTCCAGCACCACAGCCTCTTACTTTTTTTAAGAAGCACGGACTATTATCAATATCAAGCGCAAAATGAAAAAAATCAAACTTCTTATCATCATTACTTAACTGTCTTTTAATATATTCATCAGCTACTCTATCATATTCATCAAAAATAATTTCTAAATCTTCTTCTTTAAGAGCATAATCTTCTCTAGGATCTGTTACAACAGGTTCAATTGATAGACTTTCAAACCCTAAATCTGCAAGATGAAATATATCTTTTGAAAAATCAAGATTTCTTCTAGTAAATGTACCTCTTACATAATATAACTTATCTCTACTATCTATTACTTTTTTAAACTTTGGAACTATCTGCTCATAGGTACCTTTTCCACTTTGGTAAATTCTAAATTCATCATTTACTTCTTTTCTACCATCAATGCTTAGTACAATATTATCCATATGCTCATTTAAAAATTCGTTAATTTCATCAGTTAATAAAGTCCCATTTGTTGTAATTGTATATCTGAAAAGTTTTTTATTATTATATTTTTTTTCTAACTCTCTGCCGTAAAGAACAAGTTCTTTAACAACATCAAAATTCATCAACGGTTCTCCACCAAAAAAATCTACTTCAAGATTTCTATGATTACCTGAATTTTCTATTAAATATTCAAATGATTTTTTCCCAACTTCTAAAGACATAATATCTCTATTTCTTTGAAAATCACCTTGAGATGCAAAACAATATTTACATCTTATATTACAATCATGTGCAACATGTAAACACATTGCTTTAACTACTGGATTATTATACAAATTATATTGTTCTATATTAAATGTTTTTGCAAACAATTGTTTTTGTAATATTAAATCTCCAATTTCCTTAATCCCTTCATTAATTTCGTTTTCAGAATATTTATTATTTAATTTTTGAATAATTTCATTATTATCTGGATTCGGATAAAAATCTAAAATATCATATACAACATCATCAACTAAATGTATAGAGTCGCTATCGACATCTAAAACAATTTTTAACCCGTTTTTTTCATATTTATGAATCATTTTATTTCCTTTCTGTTTAACGTTAAAAAAAGCAGCATATGCTGCTTATTTATTTTGTTCACATCCTTGATTACCAACAGTACAAGATGTTTTACAAGCAGATTGACAAGATGTTTGACATTCTCCACAACCACTTGTTGAACTAATTATATGATTTGTACCAACTTTAATAGTTCTAATATGTTTCATAACAACCACTCTCCTCTTCACACTAAATAATTATACCATAATAAAAAGCATGAATAAAGGAATTTTTATTTTTCAATTAATTGTCTAATTGCCCATTTTTTAATATTCATCTTTGTATCATTAGGTTTTGCTTCAATAACAATATTTTCGCCTTCAACATTTACTACTTTAGCATTAATTCCACCAATAGTAACAATGTCATCACCTTTTTTAACTTCATTTCTCATCGTTTCAATCTCTTTCTTTTGCTTATTTTGTGGTCTAATAAAGAAAAAATAAAACATTCCAATTATTCCAGCATAAATTGCAAAAGTAAATATTGCTCCGCTTTCCATAGTGTCCCCTCCTTTTTAACTCATATCTAATATCTTATATCATTATACATTTTTTTATTTAATATATCCATATTTTTTATAAAATTCTTCCTTATAATCTAATAATCTATCATTTTTTATTGCAGTTCTAATGTTTTCAGACAATCTAAGAAGAAAATTCAAATTATGAATAGTTAATAATCTTGCTCCTAATATTTCATTTTCTTTAACTAAATGTCTAATATATGCTTTAGTGTAATTTTTACATGCATAACAATCACATTCAGCATCAAGAGGAGTAAAATCTTCTTTAAATTTAGCATTTTTTAAATTTATTCTACCACTACTTGTCATTGCAGTACCATTTCTAGCAATCCTAGTAGGCAAAACACAATCAAACATATCAATTCCACTAATTGCTGCCTCAAATATATAATCAGGAGTTCCTATACCCATTAAATATCTCGGCTTATCTTTTGGCATCATTGGAGTAGTATATTTCAAGACTTCTATCATTAATTCTTTAGGCTCTCCAACACTTAATCCACCAATAGCATATCCTGGAAAATCCAACTCAATTAATTCTTTTGCACTTTGCTCTCTTAAATCTCTATACATTCCACCTTGAATGATACCAAACATTGCTTGCGTATCAGTTTGTTTATGAGCTTCTTTACAACGCTTAGCCCATCTAGTAGTCATCTCTAAAGAATTTCTAACATATTCCTTATCTGAAGGATATGCTGGGCATTCATCAAAAGCCATAATAATATCTGAACCTAACGCATTTTGAACCTCTATAGATTTTTCAGGCGTAAATAGATGTTTTGATCCATCAATAAAAGAGTTAAAGTTTACTCCTTCTTCAGTAATTTTTCTTAACTTATCAAGAGAAAACACTTGAAATCCGCCACTATCAGTAAGTATAGGACCATCCCAATGCATAAATTTATGAAGCCCACCAGCTTTTTTTATTAACTCATGTCCTGGTCTTAAATATAAATGAAAAGTATTACTTAAAATTATTTGCGCTTCCATCTCTTGTAATTCTTCTGGCGTCATTGCTTTTACAGTAGCTTTTGTTCCTACAGGCATAAAAATTGGAGTATCTATAACACCGTGCGGTGTATAAATTTTACCTAATCTAGCACCACTTTGTTTACATTCTTTTATTAATTCATATCTTATTGCCATTTCTTCCTCCATATCTATTTAATTAGCATTGCATCTCCAAAAGAGAAAAATCTATATTCAAGATCAATTGCTAAATTATAAGCATTCAAAACATATTCACGTGTTGATAATGCACTCACTAACATTATTAAAGTTGATTCTGGCAAATGAAAATTCGTTATTAATCCATCAATAACATTAAGCTTTTTACCAGGATATATGAAAATTTCAGTTTCACCCTTATCAGCAACTATTTTTCCGTTTTTCTTATAAACTGATTCTAAAGTTCTAGTTGAAGTAGTTCCTACTGCATAGACTTTTTTCCCTCTTTCTTTTGTATCATTTATTAAATTCGCTGTTAACTCATCTAACTCATAATATTCCGAATGCATATTGTGATCCATAATATTCTCTGCTTCAACAGGTCTAAATGTTCCAAGCCCAACATGCAAAGTTACATATCCAATATTAACCCCTTTACTTTTTAACTTTTCAATATAATCATTTGTAAAATGTAAACCAGCGGTTGGCGCAGCAGCAGAACCATTAGTCTTTGAATATACAGTTTGATAACGCTCTTGATTTTTTAACTCTTCATGAATATAAGGAGGTAAAGGCATTATTCCGATACGGCTTAGCACTTCAAGAAACTCTCCTTTATAATTATTGAATTTCACAATTCTAATTCCTTGCTCTCCATATCTTATAACTTCACAATCCAATAAATTATCCCCAAAAGTAAATTTAGCACCAATTTTTGCTCTTCTACCTGGTTTAACAAGCACTTCCCATGTATCTTTTTCAATTTCTTCTAATAGTAAAAATTCAACACGAGCTCCAGTATCTTTTATACCAAATATTCTAGCCGGTAACACTCTACTATTATTAAAAATTAATGTATCACCTTCTTCAAAATAATCAATTAAATTTTCAAATTTTTCATCTTTAGTTTCACCAGTATCTTTATTTAACACCAATAATCTTGACGCCGTACGTTCCTCTAAAGGAACCTGAGCTATCAATCTTTCTGGTAAATCAAAGTAAAAATCTTTTTTGTTCATTTAACTCTCCTATCTAAATATGTACCTGTATAATAATGTAATAAAATTTCTTCATAATCAAACCCTCGATTAGCCATAACATTTGCACCCCATTGACTCATTCCAACGCCATGACCAAATCCTTTACCAACAAATTCAATTTCATTAATTTTTACAGTTATATCTTTTTTAACTTTTCCATCAAAAACAGAATAAGTCGAATAATCACTTATTTTCTTTATACCGTCTTTCGTTATTATCTCCATACTATTAAGTGGAGCATTTAAATATTTCTTATCGTCCACATATTGAATCTCATTATCTTTTTTTACATCAAACCACATACTTTTAATATCATAATATCCTAGTATTTTTCTTGTTTCACCCTTTTCTAAAACAATATCATTCTTACTACCTTTAAACATGATTTCAAGTATTCTATAATTTTGAGAAACAGAAGCCATCTCTATATCATAAATTTCACCAACATTATATCCAGCTTCATTTAATTTATTTGAAATTTCATGTAAAGTATATTTTTTAGACCAATTTGAATTTTGAACATTTTCAGAGTATTCGTCTTTTACTCCAACTAAATACGGAACTTGTGTCTGCCATACATTTTCAACACTTTCAGTTTGACCACCACTATTAGAGTGATAATATGCACTAACAATATCATTATTACTATTTGATCTTAATAGCATATTGAAAGTCTCATCTACAGCCAATTTAATTTTTTCACTTTCAGCATCATATCCACCATACACTTGAGAATTTACATCATCAGTTAGATCAAATCCTAAATCAGAATATTTACCTAAATTTGAAATTGCAAAATTTCTTGCAGCAACAGCTTGTGCTTTTAACGCTTCAATTGGCCAATTAGCTGGCATTTCTTTTGAAATTACACCATATAAATATTCTTCAATTGGCAATTTATTAATAATCGTAAAATCACTGCCTTCATATCTCTTAAACATAAAACTTCCTCTAAAATGTTTAGATTTGAATTCAATAATCTCACCACTAGTAAAAGAAATGTCTAATGCGCTATTATAAGAAAATATAATCTTATTATCACTATTTTTTGCTATTATATTTTTACTATTAGGTAATACTATATCAAAATTATTATCATTATGCGCTTTAGCTTCATCAATACTATTGTAATTACCAATATATATTTCCCATGAATTATCATAAAATAAAAAACAAGTTTTACCTTTTTTATTTAAACTATCCAAAACAATTAATGCATCTTCTAATCTATCAAACTTTTGATTTGTTTTCAAATAAAATCCATTATTTTTATAAAATTTTAAAATATTTACATCTAAATCAATCAATTTATCATCATCAATATTTACATAAAAATTTTGACTTGAAATAATTATTGCTTCGTTAATTTCACTATTATATTCAAGTCCAATTTTTACATTATCAGATGCAAAACTAACTGAAAAAGCAAAAAATATTATTATTAATAAAATTATTTTTTTATACATTTTAATCACCAAACCTATTATTTTCAATATGTTTTTTACCAAGCTCAGTAATAATTCGACCTCTTGGAGTTCTTTGAATAAAACCATTTTTTATTAAAAAGGGTTCATATACATCTTGTATAGTAGTAATTTCTTCATCTGTTGAAGCAGATAAAGTATTAAGCCCTACTGGCCCACCACCAAATTTTCTTAAAATAGCTATTAATATTTTTCTATCTATTTTATCTAATCCTATATTATCTATTTCTAACATATCAAGCGCATTTATAGCACTTTCATGAGTTATTATTCCATTTCCGACAACTAAAGAATAATCTCTAATTCGTTTAAGTAATCTATTTACAATCCTTGGAGTTCCTCTAGATCTTCTAGCTATTTCAATAGATGCATCTTCATAAATCTCAACATCTAATATATCACTTGATCTTTTTGCAATTTCATTTAATTCATCTTCATTATACATATCTAAACGACATACCATACCAAATCTATCCCTAAGAGGAGCTGTTAAATCACCTACTCTAGTTGTAGCACCAATTAAAGTGAATTTTGGAAGTTCAATCCTAACCGACTTTGCATCAGGTCCTTTCCCAATAATAATATCTAATTGATAATCCTCCATAGCTGGATATAATACTTCTTCCACACTCATGTTGAGTCTATGTATTTCATCAATAAACAAAACATCATTCGGTCTTAACTTATTTAATATTGCAGCTAAATCACCCGGTCTTTCAATTGCAGGGCCAGATGTTATTTTTATATTTACACCCATTTCATTAGCAATAATATGACTTAAAGTTGTTTTTCCAAGTCCAGGGGGTCCATATAAAAGTACATGATCTAAAGATTCCTCTCTCATCTTTGCCGCTCTCATAAATATATCAAGTTGTCTCTTAGTCTTACTCTGACCAATATATTCATCTAAAGTTTTTGGGCGTAGTGATTTTTCGATTTTAAAATCTTCATCATTAAATTTTGGTGTAACAAATCTATTTTCCATATTATCTCCTAAAAATAACTTAATGCAGTTTTAATGATTTCTTCAATAGATAAATCTTTATTGTTAAATTCACCCAATACACTTTCAGATTCTTTTTGAGAATAACCTAATGCCATTAACGCTTCTAATGCATCACTACTTATCTCTTTTTTATGATTAACTTCATAATTATTATTAATATCTGGAAAGTTAGAAATCATTTTTTCATTTAAATCAATAATAATTCTTTTTGCTGTTTTAAGTCCTATTCCTTTTGCTTTAGTTAATGTTTTAAAATCATTATTTCTTATTATTTTAACAATTTCCATATAATGCATTGATGAAAGTATTCTAATTGCACTTTTCGCTCCAACATTAGAAACAGTTTTTAATAAATTAAAAACTAATAATTCATCTTCAGTTAAAAAACCAAATAAACTTATATCATCTTCCCTAACAACCATTTCAATATTTATCATTACCATTTCTGATTTATTAACTATAATCAAATCATCAATAGTTGCTTTCGATGTATTAATCTTATATCCGATATTATTATTTTCAATAACAATATAATCTAAACTAGTTTTTACAATATTACCTTTAATATAATTTATCATTTTATCACTCCTAGTAACATTTTACCACAACCAAACGTTTGTTTAAAGAGTTAATTTATAATAACATTTAAAAGACCATTCTTTTTACAAATTTCTTTTAATTCATTCATCATCTTTTTACTAGGAGAATGGGTTTTCATTTTTTTTATTCGTACACCATTTTGTCTATAAGTAATCAATTTATACTGTATCTCTTTATCAAGCCCATAAATAAATTTACTTGTTTTATCAATATTTTTACTATTATCAATCACTTTAGGAATAACCACAGTTCTAATTTCATATATTTTATGATTTACTCCAGCAATTTTAATATTTCTTTTTACTTTTCTATTAGAAAATCCTGTTAATTTAATATGTTCTTTTTCATCAAAGGCTTTTAAATCAAAAATTATTTTATCGATATAATGAAGAATCTGTTGAAATTTCTTAATCTCTAAAGATCCATTTGTATCTAAATATACCTCATATCCGTGTTTCTTTAAATCTATAACTAAATCTAATAAAAATTCAAATTGTACTGTGCATTCGCCACCAGAAATAGTCACACCTTTTATAAAACTTTTATTTTTATCTAATCTTTTAATAATGTCATAAACACTCATTAGTTTAACTTCACTATTATCAATATTAAGATTATTATAAATTTTTATCGTTTCAGGATTATGACAACTTAAACAATCAAAATTACAACCTTGCAAAAAAATGACAGTCCTATTTCCAGGACCATCTATTGAACTAAAATCAATAATTTTTCTAATATAACCATTTTTCATTAGTTTACATCTCCAAGATATATTGTACTAGAAAATTCACCTTCACTATTAATAACTTCTTTAAGAGTATCAGGATAAATTTTAATGTTTTTTAGATTATCTAAATCTATCCATTCAAAACCTATTTGAAAATCATCTTTATCTTCAGTTAATTTTAATTTATCATTAATTAATCTGCATTCAAACATTAATTCTACTTGGTGAACATTGCTATCCTCACTAGCGAATTGATGATTTTTACCAATATATTCTCTAATAAATCTTAATTTAATCATTTCTACACTTGAACCAATTTCTTCTAAACATTCTCTTTTTAATGCATTTATTATTGTTTCTCCATGATTTTGACCGCCACCAGGAAGCAAATAAAATTTTTCTCCACCATATTCATTATGAGTAAGTAAAATTTTATTATCCCTAATAATTATTGCTTTAATCGAATTTCTAATATTACTCTTATTTTCAAACATTATCTCTAACCAAACGCTGTAATACCTTTTGATTATCTACTGCACCTTTGCCTAATACTACAGTATCTCTTAAAACCGGATCTCCATTTCTTAACTTTTCAATTTCTGATCTTTTAACTAAATATCCTGTAATTCTAATTACATCAGAATCTGATGAATAAATTGATAAATATCTAGCATTTTTTTCAATAGCTCCATCAACAACATTAACTAAAGCTTCAATATTATTTTTATAAGTTTCTTCAAAAGGAAAAATATCACCTATTCCAGAAGGAAAATATTTATGAAATTTACCAATTTGATTTAAATGCGAAACGATATCAAGTTCATCTCCAATTGGGATTCTACATCCAGGTGAAATTGCAATATCATCATCAATACCTACCTGTGCATGTAATAAAAACTTACCATTAAAAGCTTCACAATATTTATTTTTATGTTCGCCAACTAATGTATTAATTTTTTCAATTATTTCAATTCCCATTTCATCAGACTTATCATCAAATCCAAATTTACCATCTGAAAAATGATTTACAGTTTCTGCTAATCCAACAAGTCCAAACATAGCAGTGAAATTTGATATATCAATTAAACCTTCTCTAACTAAAAAGTTAGATTTAAAAAAAGATGTTTCTTCAACTAAAAATTTTATTCTTTCATCCATATATTTCATTGTTTTTTTAACTGCATTTGGCAATAATTCATTTAAAAATTCATCATAACTTGTAGTTTTGTCAGCAAGTTTTTTTAATACTACTCTAACTAAAGTATAATTTCCTCCACCAATTTTCAAACCATTATAGCAACTTGCAATAGCATAATCGCCATTAAATTCTTCTCGAAACATTTTATCATTTGCAATAGAAGGTTTAGCAGTAACCATAGCAGTAGCTAATGAATCTTTTAATAACGACTCAGATGTAATATCTTTATCATATTTCAATGTAATATTAGGAATTGAAGTATTTAATTCTCTTTGAGCTTTTAATATTAACTTAGAAGCTTTTGTATCTTTTGGTCCCATATTTGCATGACAAAATGAATCTGTAATAGTTCTATCAATATGTTGTAAAAAATATTTAACAACTTGATAGTCCTTTTCTTCATCAGTAATAAAGGGTTCTATTAAATAATCAATATTTCCAATATATACTGGAAAAGATGAAATCGATGGTACATGTCTATAAAGAATTAATAATTTATTAAGTAAATCTTGTAAATTTTCTGGTGGTTCAAGTTCTAAAAATTTTGAACCATTTTTAACAAATTTTTCATAATCAGGAACTACATATCTTGGTCTATACGGTGCATTCCCTTCATATAAGTCACAAATTATCCCTTCATCTCTTAATAATTGAGTTTCTTCATCAATGTCTAAAACATCTAATTGATTTTCAGCATATCTAGCTAGTTCTAATACTCTTTGTTCATATGTTAATGATTTATTTTTAATTATTCCAATAAGTTCGATCATAATTTTTAGCTCCTTTCATATAATAGCTTTATTATATCATAGATTTTATAAATTTGATTAACATATCTTTTATGGGGTATATATAAGATATGAGAGGTGGTAATTATGAGAAGACAAAATGAGAGCAATGTAGTTAGTCACTTGCTTGATAATCTTTTTTCAGCAGGTTATGGTGATCTTTCTTTAAGCAAATATGAACATCTATACAATAAAAAATCTTACCTACCTTCAGGAAGAAAGAAAAAAATCACAAGTGAAACAAAATGTATGATTATTAATAATAAGTTATATTGCGAAGAAATAGAGCATTAGACTCGAAAAAGAGTCAATGCTTTATTTTATTTCATTTCATTTAGTAATTCGTCAAATTTCATTTTAAAAATATCATTATCTTTTTTTACTCTTTTTTTAAATTTAGTATATTTTTTATGCTTCATTCTAATTTCTCTATTCATATCACGTTTATATAACTCTAAATCTATGTTGAAACTATTTATAACTTTACCATATTGATTAATCGCTATTGCATCTTTAGCAATTATCATAGCACAAAGCCCGTAATCTTGAGTAACAATAATATCACCCTTTTCAGTAATATTTGCAATTTTAAGATCAGCACTCTCGCCACAAGAATCAACAGAAATAACTTCTGAATAATTACTTCTTATAACATGATTATAATTTTTTACAATAATCACTTCTATTTTATATTTTTTTGAAACACTTTCTACTTCTTTTAATACAGGACATGCATCTGCATCAATTATTATTTTCATAATACTACTCCCTTAACAATAAACTATCTTGGATTCACATGAACCATACAATGTTTTACATTTTTAATATTCTTTTCAACTTCATCATGAACTTCTTGAGCTATTTTATGCGAATCAAAAAGTTTTAAATTCCCATCAACACCAATTTCAATATCAACATATATTTTACTACTATGTTTTCTAGTTTTTAACAAATCAATATCAATAACTCCTTTAATTTTAAAAACTGTTTCTCTAATTTCTTTAACTACTTCATCTGAAGCTGCAGTATCAATCATACCCTTTACAGATTCAATATAAATTTCTATTCCGATTTTTATAATAAAACCTGCAATCAATATTGAAGCAATAGGCTCTAATATTAAAATACCATTTATTGCACCTACAATACCAATAAGAGCCGCTACAGAAGATAATGAATCAGATCTATGATGCCAAGCATCAGCTTTTAATCCAGCACTATCAATTAGTAATGCCCCTTTAATAGTATATCTATACATCCATTCTTTAAATATAATAGATAATATTGCTGCATAAATAGCAATAACTCTTGGCTGTATATAATCTTCATTTAATATGATTCCTATTGATTTATATGCAATTAATATACCTGTTATCATTAAAATTATTGCAAGAATTTTACTTGCTACTAATTCAAATTTTTCATGTCCATATTGATGTTCTTTATCATCTTCTTTACTTGAAATTTTCACTCCATAATATGCAATAATCGATGTAACAACATCAGAAATAGAATGAACTCCATCAGCAATCATTGCATTACTTTTACCAATAAGACCTGCAATAATTTTAACGATTGATAATATAATATTTCCAACAATCGAAACTAAAGTTATTTTTTTTGCAATTTTTATTCTATTATTCATAAATTCACCCACAATCTTGAGACTCCCAATAATTTTAATGCCATAATAACCATAACAACAGATAAAATTATTTTAACAATCTTGTCACCTTTTTCCATTTGCAAATTACTTCCTATATATGCTCCTATTGAATTACCTGTTGCTAAAACAAGGCCTTTTAAGAAATCAACATTCCCACTTTTTATAAAAATATAAAGCGTTGGTATTGTATAAATAAAAACAATTAAAGCTTTTAAACTATTTATTTTAACTAATTTATAATTAGTAACTATAGTCAAAGTAGTAATAATTAAAAATCCAACTCCTGCTTGTATTACGCCTCCATAAATTCCTACAAAGAAAAAAAGAATACTACCTACTAGCAAACTACTTTTATCATCTTTTTCCATTATTTTTTTATATTTAATCTTTTTATGAGGTTGAAAAATAATAATTACAAGCATTACTAATAAAATGATACCTAATAATTTATTAAAAATTTCTTCATTTAAATTAATAGCAATATTAGAGCCTATAATCGCTCCAACTATTGCTGGCAAAGCATATATCATTCCTCTTTTTAAATCAAAATAACCTTTGCTTTTAAAATTATTAACACCAATAAAAGTTTCCATTAAAATAGCTAGTCTATTAGTACCATTTGCGACTTGTGAAGGTAATCCCATAAAAATAAGCATAGGTAAAGTTAATAAAGATCCACCACCAGCCATTACATTGATAAATCCTGCAGTTATTCCTACAATAATTAATAATAAATAAAGCATTTAATCACCACCTATAATTAAATATATCATTATTTTATCATACTATACATTAAAAAAATACTAGTTATTATCACTAAAAAATCTAAGTGGTAATAGCTAGTATTAGTATTTAAAATTATAAAACTTTTTTTCTTAATCTTATTGCATCTGGAGTAATTTCAACAAGTTCATCTTCTTCAATAAATTCTAAAGCTTCCTCTAAAGTAAAATCTCTTGGTTCGATTAATTTTAAAGCTTCATCATTACCCGATGATCTTACATTAGTTAAATTTTTATTTTTACATGGATTTACGTATAAATCAGCATCTCTTGAAGAAAGACCAATAATTAAACCTTTATAAAGATCTAATGCAGGCTTAATAAATATTTCTCCTCTTTCTTTTAATTTAAATAATGAATATGCCATAGATTGTCCACTAACCATTGAAACCATAACACCATTTAATCTTCCTGGTATTTCTCCAACATGTTCTCCATAAGAATGAAAAGATCTTTCTAAAGTCCCTTCTCCTCTTGTAGAGTTAATAAAGTCCATTCTATAACCAAGCAATCCTCTAGTAGGAACTAAATATTCTAAAGTAGTTAATTCTTCTACAGAATGCATTGAAATCATTTGTCCTTTTCTTAAGTTTAGTTTACTGATAACTGCACCAGAGAATTCATCTGGAACTTGAACGATTACTTCTTCGTATGGCTCAAGTTTAGCTCCATCAACTTCTCTTAATAATACTTCAGGTTTTGAAACTCCTAGTTCGTATCCTTCTCTTCTCATATTCTCAATAAGAATTGATAAATGAAGTTCTCCTCTACCAGAAACTTTAAATCCTTCATTACTTGGTAATGGGTCTACTAATAATCCAACATTTGATTCTAACTCTCTATCTAAACGTTCTTTTATTTTTCTATTAGTTAAAAACTTTCCACTTCTACCAGCAAACGGTGATTTATTAGGATAAAAGTTCATAGATAAAGTTGGTTTTTCAATTTCTATTAATTCCATTGGATCTACTTTACCTATTTCTCCAACAGTTTCTCCTATTTGAATATTTCCAAGACCAGCAAAAACAACAATATTTCCAGAATGAGCTTTTGTAACTTCAACTTTTTTAATTCCTTCATATACATATAATTTACTAATTTTTCCTTTTACAATATTACCATCTCTATTAGAAATTTCAACTTGTTGTCCTAAGTTAATGATCCCTTTCATTATACGACCAATTCCTAGTCTTCCTACATACTCATCATAATCTAATGTAGATGCTTGTAATTGTAAAGGCTCATCATCAAGATTGGGATAAACTTCTACTTGTTTTTTAACAGTTTCAATAAGTGGTAAAACATCATCATTCTCATCTTCCCATTCATATCTAATAATACCATTAACAGCACTACCATATAAAATTGGAAAATCTAATTGTTCATCAGTAGCTTTTAATTTAACAAATAAATCAAATACCATATCAACTACTTCTTCCGCTCTTTGATCATGTTTATCCATTTTATTAATTACTAAGATTGGTCTTAATCCATGTTCTAAAGCTTTTGATAATACAAATCTAGTTTGAGGCATAGGGCCTTCTGATGAATCTACTAATAATATTGCAGTATCTAATGTTTTCATTATTCTTTCTACTTCA
>LGOV01006890.1_pt1 | contig 18608 bp, 17 predicted proteins | sample 469881 | NCBI WGS metagenome assembly LGOV01 (sample SAMN03857199, study PRJNA290197) | marine sediment metagenome | biome: marine cold seep biome; feature: cold seep; material: marine sediment; isolation source: sample #5579, elevator 3A push core 41 containing 12 cm of sediment... ...
CAATTAATTTGTTTACATTCTCTCTCATTATTTAATTATACAATAAGATTAATAATAATTCAATTCCCAGTATACAGGTATTTTTACTTAGATTCTCCAATGAGTAATGACCAATTCTCAAATAATTTACCAGCTTTTAATTGACTTAAACTAATGATTTCAATGTTTTGATAGGAATTATCAGTAAGAACCTGACCCAATTGCTGATTATTTATATTTTTANNATAAGAAAAGTACTTATTTATTCCATTTTTCCAATTAATAGCAACCAACCTTCAAATAAATTACCTGCTTTTAAATTGTTTAAAGGTATAATTTCAATATTTCTAAAGCTATTTTCCATAAGAATCTGACTCAATTGTTGACTATTCATATTTTTAAGAGGTAACTTTTTCTCTATTTCATCCTCATAATGATTGCAATGTTTTTTGATTTTATTTTCTGGTAGAAATGATAAAATTTTACCACTTGGTTTAAGAACTCTTTTCCATTCTTTTAAAGTAATCGTTGGATCAAAAATAGTCCATAAAATACAACGATTAATAATAACATCGATACTATGATCATCAAATGGTAATTTATTCCAATCACTTGTAATATAATCAATTCTCAATTCTTTTTCATCCGCTATGCGTTTTGCTTCTTTTATCATTTGCTCTGCAAAATCGATCCCAATACTTTGGTATCCAAGTTCTGCGACCATTAATGATAAAAAACCTGTTCCCGTACCAATATCCAATACTTTCTGATTTTTATTATCTCCAAGATATGTTTCTAAAATTTCTTTCCATATCGTCGGATCTTCATATTCATTATGTTTTCTATCGTAATTTTCAGCATGTTTATTCCAAACTTTTTTTATTAATTCACTATCCACTGTCATTTTTTTCTCCTAAATTTATATTTAATCAATCACTGTAAATGCTTTTGTTTGATTGATTGATCCTGGTATAGTATAAATCCGAGCATTTACTTCAAAATAATCTTTAATATTTTTTTCTGTAATAATGTCATTACTTTTGCCAAATTGATGCCTGCTTGTTCCTAATAATAAGGTATAATCTGATATTTTCAAGGCATGATCTGGATAATGTGTATTTATAATACATGATATTCCTTTTTTCACTTTAAGATCTTCAATTAATTTGAGAATTAAAAATTGATTTTTAAAATCAAGATGAGATTCTGGTTCATCCATTATTAATATTTTAGGATCATTAGCCAATGCTCGAGCAATATACACTAATTGCAATTGTCCTCCACTTAATTGTGAACATAGTTTATCTTTAAGATCTTGAATTCCTACAATTTCTAGGGCTTCCATTACTTTTTCATTATCAAATTTAGAAGGCATACTGAATATCGAAATATGTCTACTTCTACCCATACTTACCATATCAAAAACAGTAAATTGAAAAATTGTTTTATGAGCCTGTGGCACATAACCAATCTCTTCTGACTCAATAATTGAAGTAAATACCTTTCCATCAATAAGAGTTTCCCCTTCTTGCCATTTAATTAAACCCATCAAACATTTTAGTAAGGTTGTTTTGCCTATTCCATTTTGCCCAAGAACCGTCATAATTTTTCCTTGTTCTAATTTAAAACAAATGTCACTAAGAATTTTATCTTTTGGATTATAACTGTAACTTCCTTTATTTATTTCAAGATGCATTTTAACACCCCTCTGTATTTTTATAAACTAATGCAAAAAATGGCGCTCCAACTATCGCTGTTAATATTCCAATTGGTATTTCAGATGGTGTTAAAACCCGTGCAATAAAATCGACAAAAAGTAAAAAAGCAGCACCACATAAACATGAGGAAGGCATTAAGTATTTATGGTCAGCACCAACAATCATGCGGCATAAATTTGGTATAATAAGTCCAACCCAACCAATAATACCCGCTACCATTACTGAAGAAGCTGTAATTAATGCAGTTGCAGTAATAATAAGCAATCGTGTTTTTCTAGGGTTAATTCCTAATGTTTTAGCCTCTTCATCACCTAAGGTTAAAACATTAATGCGCCATCTTATCCCAATTAATACCGAAATACCAAGAACAATTGGAATGAAAATTTTTCCTAAATCTTCAAATGTTACATTAGAAAAACTTCCCATTAACCAAAATGTAATTGCTGGTAATTGAGAATCCGTGTCAGCAAGAAATTTCACCAATGAAATTAATGCATTAAAAACTGCTGAAATTATAATTCCAGATAAAACCAACGCAAGAATTGATGATTCGCTTTTAATTCGCGATAATATTAAACTTAAAATAACACTTAATAAACCAAAAGAAAAAGCTAATACCGCTGTTACTCCATTTACTCCTGATGTTAAAAGAATACCCAGTGCTGCACCAAATCCAGCTCCAGCACTAACACCGAGAACATCAGGACTTACAAGTGGATTATGAAAACATCCTTGTAACGATGTACCACATATTGATAACCCTGCTCCTACTAAGATGACAATTAAAATGCGCGGTAATCGAATATTCCATACGACCGTTTTATAAATACTCTCTCCAGAATCTCCCCAAATATTAGACCAAAGCAAGTCTAATACTTGCTTTGGTTCAACATAATATCGTCCCCAGAATAGTGAAATAAATGAAAATAATAGGACTAATATTAATAATAGTATCATAAAATAATTATTTTTTTTTACTTGATTCATACCATTACTAATTTCCGCTATATGGATAAAGGGTTGATTGTATTAATTCATTTGTTAACGTAATATCATATCGACGATTATAGAAATCTTTTAATATTACTATAAATTCTTCATCATTTAATTGGTCCGGGAAATTTTTACTAACGAGCCATTGTATCATTAATGGTGAATCAGCACAGGGTGCACCCCAATTCATAATGCCTATTGGTGTATTGTATATTTTTCCCTCTTGATTTGCTTTTGTTTGAGACCAATCTTGCCCACTAATTGTATTCGTTAGATATTGATCTGCTGGTAAGCCTCTAAAAGCATAAATAATATCGGGATCCCATGCTAAAATTTGTTCCATAGTTACTTCAATATTTTCACCACTTAGCTCAGAAGCAACATTGGTTAATCCACTTTTTAATAGCCAATCATCACCAAATGTTCCTGCTCCTCTTACTGTTATTTTATCACCAGTATTACTCATAATCATGAGACCCGTTTGTTTTTCACTATTATCAGCTTCTGTAATAATATCTGCTATATTTGCATTGGCTTTATCCCATTCAACTTGTAATGAATCATTGCTATCTAGTTCATATATTTCTCGCATTAATTCATCAACTTGAACTGACCAATCTTCATTAATTTTATTTTTGATATTAAAATCAACGATTGGTATGCCAATACTTTCTAATCCTTTTTTTTGACTATCACCATATACAAGAATAATATCAGGATCAAGCTTCAATAGTTCTTCTGTATTTGATTCGGAGCCTGTCAAGAATGTTGTACTAATTTCTTTGTTATTTGGCACAACAATATCAATTATATCTTCGTTAATTTCTGATAAAGCCATAGGGTGTACCCCAACAACACCACTAGTATCTTTAATGTTACTAATATAAGTCGACAATAAGGGTTTTGCAATAATAACAACACGTTCTAATTGATCAGCACTTGGTAGTGTTACACTATTACCCGCTAAATCTGTAATTGTACGCTCAGCAGTTTGTGTTTCTTCACTTTCATTCACCGTTCCTTGTGTACAACCTGATACTAGCATAATAATCAACAGTGCAATGCTGATCAGTGTTCCAATTTTTAACTTTATTTTCATTTTTTCTCCTTAATATGATTTAATTATTTTGTTTAATATATATTCAACTCCAGAAAAGCTCATTAAACTTGGCTGATATATTTGATACCGTCGTTGATTTTCCAATTCCCCCTTTTCCATATATTGCCATTCTTTCCAAATGAATACCTCCTTTTTTTCCAATAAAAAAAGCTGTAGTTGTTAAATAACAACTACAGCTCCGTATTTATTGCTGTGTGAATTTATGTAAGAGAAACTTTTTTTGATAAGAAACTCTTTCACTTCTCTATTTAATCTGAAAACGCGCAGAAAAACAGAAATATACGTAGGCAGGTTTTCTGACTCAAGATTCATAACATTTCTAACCTTCCCGAATAATCAGTGGTATCTTTAGAAATACTCTTCTTTTACAGCGGCGGTACCGTACAGGATTTCAACCTGTTTCCCTATTATGCTAACATTTAGTAATGTAGCCACCTCAATATTATATTTGTTTGTATGCCCAGTATACAACCGAACAATTAGATCGTCAAGTCTTTTATTTTACAAAACTTTTTTTGAATATCGTATATATTTATTCTTTTAACTTATTTATAAATTTTATTAATGCTTGTGGTGTCCAAACTCAAATCACGCCATTTAGCATACAATATATTGATTTTAAAACGAGATTTCAGTCAAGATGTTGTATGTAAATCCTATCAAAATTACTTTTGACACTCTAACCATTAATACTATTTCAAAAAAAAGCGACTAAGTTATTGTTAAAATAACTCAGCCGTTGTGATCTTATGTTAACTATATTAATTTTCGAACTACTTACAACTAGTTTAACACTTATGGTTTCTTAGAACAAATAATTAACTTCAAATTGATCTCCAGTATTTCCAATCACTACTAAATACGACTCTTCAACAACTGATTGATCACTTTCTGCATTTATTAGGCTATCATATTGAATCTCTAATTCCGGTGTGAAAATGATTATTCGACCCTCTTCAGGAGCTATTACAGAAAATAAACCATTATTTTCAAATCGCCGCACTTCATTATCTCCAGAATCATCAATGCTTATTATTTCATGTGATTTTAAATTTTCAACCAACACACTATCGATCAATTTAAATCCCATTACATGTAATTGATTTTGTCCATTTTCTTCAATAATTTGAGGTTCCACCAAATCTCTGGCATACATTAGCGCCATCTTTGCAACCTTGGGTTGTTCTAGTGCATAGGCAGTGAGTTTATCACCATAATAATAAATATATCCTGGCAACTCATCAATAAGTCCTGTACTCACTCCAAAAACAGCAAACTCTGTCGCTGATAAATTAATCGGTAACCATCGTTTATTATAAAATTGATTCCCATCAATGCCACTGTCAATTGGTTCAATATTTTCTGCAATTACAAACCCATTACTTGAGTCCATATTATGGGTTACGATTAATTTTTTTTCATGGGTTTCACCAAAAGAAATTGGCTTTCCTGCTTCTCCATGAAAACAGCCATCTTCTTTGTAGGTATACATTCCTACCTTTACAAAGTCACCATTAATAAAGGAATCTTTAATTAACATCCCATTTTCTTGATCAAATTTTATTTTAAAGATTTCACCAGCGCTCCCATAATACCCTTCATACATTAATAGTTCGTTTGGAATTGGGATTTTTTTTAGATAGGTTGACTCTTTTTCAATTGTATTATTGATAACCCCTTTTTCTTCTAACAAGCTTTGTGTGATTGCGTTTGCAACTTCAGAAGTATTCCCAGAACCTGCAAAAAGAATTGCAACTGAAAGTCTTTCTTCTGGAATCAAATAAAACATTGTATTATACTCTAGGGTTGCGCCATTTTTACTTAACACTTTTACCCCCTGTTTGGCAAATTCATCAACCGATACCGTATCCCAACCTAAACCCACTTTCATAATCGGTTCTTCATTTGGAACTGTTTCTTTCCCATATTGTTCTGTTTGATATAATGCTAGAGACTCTTCATTTAATATTTTATCTGTTAATAATGCCTGTCCATATTTACACAAATCCACTGCCGTTGATGAAATTCCACCCGTTGCTAATACATTAACATATTCTACTGGCTGTGGATTCCCGACTTGATTATTATATTGAGTCGCAATATTTAAGTTGTTCTCTTTAAAATAGCAACTGGAATTTTTCATATTCGCGATCGAAAAAATCCTTTGCTCTAAGAAATCAGCAAATGACTCTCCCGATACTTTTTCAATCAATACTTCTGCAAGCGTAAATCCATCATTACAATAAACACTCACTTCTCCTGGATCATCTTTTAAATTTGATTCCGATAAATATACTAAAAAATTATCTAAATACTTGGGATCAATTTCTGTTCCAAAAGCATTTTTCATAAATGTTCCTGGCATTCCTGAGGAATGATTTAAAAGCATTCGTACCGTTATATCTTTATAACGATTATCTTTCATTTTGAATTCAGGCATATACGATACAACCGCTTCATCTAACTCTAATTTTCCTTCTTCACATAATAGTAATACTGCCGCCGATGTAAAAATTTTACTCACGGATCCAATATTATATTGGGTATTATCTTCAACCGGTATCGCTTTTTCTCGATTCAACATCCCAAAGCCCTCTTCATAAACAATTTTACCATTGTCCATAATTGCAACCATCGCACTTGAAGCACCTCCTGCTGTTAATTCTTTCCATATTTCTGTACGTGCTGTTTCAATGGTTCTTTCATAGGATTTTGAGTTTGTTTTTAATTGACAACCTGTAAATGAAACGATTAATAAACAAATCGATAAACATACTACCCCTATCTTTTTAAACATCTTCTCCTTGTATACTAAAATCATAGATTAAAGTATACTTTCCTTTCTTAAATTTATTTTATTTTCTATCTATAATTTAACATGCGATCCAATGTAATCTTAAATTAGTGTTTACTGAACAAGTATTATCTTTTCATTATACCGCTATTATCAATGGATATTTTTTCTATTCTTCCATGACCATTTTCATCAACATTAAGATCAAATTTGGCTCCAAATTCAACTGGATATTTTGTTTTCCCCCTTACTATAGCTCTCAAATAAGGTTGACTTATTCTGACAATTCGATTGTTAACTGAATGGATTTTGTTCTCATACATATATTCCAGTATTGCCGGGAAATAACCTTGCACTTATGATATCAAATATAGGCTTGAAATGAGGTAAAATCAATGCTTTTAATAGTTAAATCCGTAGACACTAAGTAGCTCATCATAAAGCATATTTTGTATATTTAGGGGTTAGATTTTAGATGATTTCAATTGATCTTTTATAATAGCATCATACCATAATACTAATGAAAAAAATAGATAAATTATCGCAAAAATCAACACCAGCTTTTATAACACTAAGTTCATTCGCAGTATCAACATGCAAGCAAATTACTTGAAATATCCAAGAACTTTCTCTAGCTATTCACAAAGCTTTGAAACGGTTGATTTAGAAAAACGTTTATCACACAATTCATTAGTAATATTCTCGATTCTTCGTGTCGATACCCCATTATACGGACTTAATCCCCCTATGATAATTAATTGACTGCATAAGAATAAAGAATCATATTCGGATACCCTAGATGTTAAACTAGTTGTCAAATAGTCCGAAAAATTAATACAAAATATAAAAAATACAAAACAAGGGATTTATAAACTGCTGAATACATTGTCAAGAATCTTAAAATCCCTTGTTTTAGTAATATGTAAAAGGAAAAAACCGGACATTTTCCTTATTCATGCAAAGTTTTATTTTTTTATCAAAAAAAGCGTTGCATTTACTTCGCCCCAAGTACTCTATTATTGTACGATTTTTTATTTATTGACCAGATTAAATCTGTATGAAAGAAAAGGGAAATAAAATAATCATAGGATTTTAAAAACATAAATAAAATAACTCTTGCAAAATTTTAGAAAAAGAGATATTATAGTCAAGCGAGTTAGTGCAAGCTAACTCGCTTGACCTTTATTAAAATTTCACTTATTATTCCACCATTGTTTTTTTATATAAACGCCGTAAGGCGTAAAGAATTATCTCCTTTAGTTAGATAATTCTAATTAAGGAGATGTAAATTATGATTGAAGCCAAAAATCTATCGTTCCAATATAATCATAAAAAAATACTTAACAATATTGATTTCATAGTTCCTGAAAAAAGTATCGTATCCTTATTGGGGCCCAATGGTTCTGGTAAATCAACATTATTGAGGTGTTTATCAGGGATCTTAAAAACACCAATTAACACTGTTTTTATCAACGAAAAGCCTCTCGAGAGTTACAAAGCAAGGAATCTTTCTCAAAATATTGCATTTCTCTCTCAATTTAATGGAAATATCAATAATATATCAGTTTATGACTTGATTTCAATGGGACGGTCTCCCTATCATAACTCTGGTTGGTTTAACAATCATGAGGATAAGGAAAAAATTGAATGGGCCATCGACTATATGACCTTATCAGACTATCGCAATTATCCTGTCAACGCTCTCTCTGGTGGCGAACGCCAGCGGGTTTTTATTGCTATGACTTTGGCTCAGGATACACCCATTCTTCTTTTGGATGAACCTGTAACCTATATGGACTTAAGGTATCAGCAGGATCTCCTATCGGTCATTTTTGACTTAAAAGAATCTTGCCATAAAACCATTATATCCGTTTTTCACGATATTAACCACGCCATGGAAATCTCTGATTTAGTCTATATTATTAAAGATGGTTCTGTTTATTCTCACGGTGCACCCGAAGAAATCCTTACTAAAAAGGCCATTTCTGAGGTTTATGGAGTCTGTGCTCATGTCCATCAATTTCATCAATGCTACCGGAAGGTTGTTATACCCGAAGGCTGTAAATATAAAAAAAAGAATGAGGTTATATAAAATGAAAAAGTTTTTAGCTCTATTTTTGTCTCTAGCACTATTTCTTAGTGTGTTTTCCGGTTGTAGTAATCAAGCAACCACCGAAAATTCAACAGAATCGATGGCCGCAAGCGAAACAACCGAAACAAAAGTGATTGTGGATAAACTTGGAAGAGACGTCGAAATTCCAACAGATCCTGAGAAAGTTTTAGGTCTTACTTCAGCGGTAATGGAAGCCTTGTTTAATGTTGGTATTACCCCTATTGGTAAAGTTGAAGAATATAAGATTCGCGAAGAAGGTATTAATTTACCATCAGTTGGTATGACCAATACCTTGAACATGGAAAAGATTTATGAACTTGAACCTGACTTTATTATCGCAAGCAGTCGTTATCACAGTGCTGTAAAGAACGAATTGGAACTTGCTGGTTGCCCCGTTTATTTCTTTGATCCAGATGCTATCGGCGAGATTTCAATTGTCGATTTAACCCCATTTATCGGTGATCTTCTAGGTAAAACCGATGCTGGAGACGAATACAAAGCAAAAATCATGGCACAATCTGATGATTTAACAACACAGATTGACCAAATCGGTGGTTATGAAAACGGGATGATTATTAAAACTGGGGACACCCTCACCTGTGCCCAAAGGTCTTCCGGTTATGGTGCCCTATTAATCTTACTAGGCATTGATAACATTGTACCCGATGATCTTCCTAATGCCAATAAATCACCTTATGTCGCCTATGATGTTGAACAAATCATCAAGGATAACCCTGATGTTATTTTCGTCATTGCTCCTGGAAAAGATATTGAGGCCAATAAAGCAATCTTAGACGATATTAAGTCAGACGAAAAATGGACAGAACTTAATGCCATTAAAAATGGAAAAATTTTTATGCTACCATTTTCTGTCAATCCCAATCGTATGAATGTTGAAGATATGCTAAACACAACCGCTAATCTTATCATTAACAAAAAATAATTTTAAAGGACTTTTTCTGATATGAAGCTACTAAGTCATAAAACAAAAATTATCATCATCATCGTTGCTTTTCTTCTGCTTACCATTCTATCTATTTCATGTGTATTTATTGGCACAGTTGAAGTTTCCCTTAGTGATCTTTTGAAAATCCTCAATGGTCAAGTCACTGATGGTTACCTCTATCAAATTATTAGTAATGTCAGAATTCCGCGAATTATTTCAGGAATCCTTGTGGGCATGAATCTCGCCGTTGCTGGGGTTCTGCTTCAAGGTGTTTTGCGAAATCCTATGGCTTCACCCAATATCATCGGTGTTAATGCAGGGGCGGGATTAATGGCAGTAATTTTAATGACGTTGCTGCCCTCACAACTATTACTTTTACCTATCGTTTCTTTTGTAGGAGCGCTGGCGGCTTCGTTGTTAATCTATGGTCTCTCTTCTCAGCAATCGGGAAGAGCTTCTACTGTTCACATCGTTTTAGCAGGTGTCGCCATTTCAGCTTTCTTAAATTCCATCACATCAGGTATTATGATGTTAAATACTGATGTGTTAGATATCACCTATTCCTGGATGCTTGGAAGCCTGTCGGGTCGTAGCTGGACAGCCGTACAATCAGTCTTGCCATATAGTATCATTGGACTTTTAGCAGCTTTATTTCTGGCCCCTAAGATCAATTTATTCACACTGGGGGATGAAATGGCTTCCAGCATTGGTTTAAAAACTAATCGTTACCGAGTAATCATTATTATCATTTCCGCTATCCTTGCTGGTTCTGCCGTCAGTGTTGCTGGTGCTATCGGATTTGTCGGACTGGTTGCGCCTCACGTTGGTCGCTTAATTATCGGCAATGATCACAAGTATCTAATCCCCATTTCAGCTGTTTTCGGAGCAATCTTGCTGGTTGTATCCGATACTGTAGCCAGAACAATTTTTCAACCAGTGGAATTATCCGTCGGCATTGTTACAGGCATTCTTGGAGCACCATTTTTTTTACTGCTTCTCTATCGTAACAAAGGAAATATTTAATGAATTATTTAAAACTAGATTGATCATATACTAGAATATATTAAAAAATTGACACTCTTTACAAATAATGAACAAGAAAAATATAAGATCGTATAATAAAAGAGGTATAATGAACTCAATAAATTTGAATTGTTGATCTAACGTCATCAGGTTTATTCGATTTATTTTTAAATCGCAGATGTTTGTATGAAGGTATTCAATTTTATGATACTATTTTTCATATTGATAAAAAATTTGTTAATTGCACTGCTGAATAACGACAGGAAAAACAATCAATTCTTCTCAAACCAGTGTTGGTGGCTTATTATATATTTGTCAATATCACTTCACAATTATATTGACAAATATATAATAAGATGTTAAGATAAAACAATTAAGTTAGCAATTGCTAACTTAATTGTTTTATCACAATCCTCGCTTTTTAAAATAAAATTATATTTTTGGTTATCGTGTCAAAAGCAATTTTGATAAGATTTACATACAATATTTTGACTAAAATCTCGTTTTAAAAGCAATATATTGTATGCTAAATGGCCTGATTTGAGTTTTGACATTACAATCATTTTTATTATCTTAAACATATAAATACATAATTACTAAAGGAGAATCATTAGATACTATGATCAATAAACGGCTAATTAGAACAATTCCGGAATCAAAACCTCATATTATTAAAAGCATTTTTTATCAATGGGTTACCTTTCTATGCAATATCATTTTAATTATTATAATTGGTTTGATATTAGATGCATTAATTAAAAACGAATTTTCATTAACACTTTTATTAGGGCTTGGATTATTTGGCTTTCTTGTATTGGCTATTCGCTTTTATTGTACTTGTTGTGGAAATCGTGAAAGTTATTATGCTTCAAAAAATGCAAAAATAACACTACGAGAATTAATTTATAATAAATTATTAAAACTAGGTGTTTCTTATACTGACGAAGTAAGCACAGCAGAAGTAGTTCAAATATCTGTTGAAGGTGTTGAACAATTGGAAACATATTTTGGGGCATACCTTCCCCATTTTTTTTATTCAATGCTTGCGCCGATTACATTGTTTTTTATTTTATCCTTCATTAGTTTAAAAATAGCTGTGATTCTATTTTTATGTGTCCCTCTAATTCCAATTTCAATTATTCTAATTCAAAAATTTGCAAAGAAACTTCTTTCAAAATATTGGTCACAATATGCAAAGCTAGGCGATAGTTTTCTTGAAAATCTGCAAGGCTTAACAACCTTAAAAATTTATCAATCAGATGAATTTAAACACAATGAAATGAATCAGGAATCTGAACATTTTAGAAAAGTTACAATGAAGGTTTTAACTATGCAACTCAATTCAATTACAATTATGGATCTTGTTACTTATGGTGGTATTGCCCTTGGTACAATTCTTTCAGTATTAGAATATGCAAATGGAAGAATTAATTTTTTAGGTTGTTTTATTATCATTATGCTCAGTGCTAACTTTTTCTTACCCTTACGGATGTTGGGAAGTTATTTTCATATTGCAATGAATGGTATTACGGCTAGCAATAAAATTTTCAAACTTTTAGATCTTCCTGTAGACGATATAAAAACGGCCCAAATAAATGATACAACAATAACAATAGAAAACGTATCATATGCTTACAATTCATCTAAAAATGTTTTACAAGATATTACCATGAAATTTCCTAAATACAGTTTTACATCGATTGTTGGGGAATCAGGTTGCGGTAAATCAACAATTGCAGGAATATTAATGGGGATAAATAAAGGATTCAAGGGTGATATACACCTAGGAGATATTTCGCTCAGTGATATTAAACAAGAAAGTCTCATGAAAAACATTACCCTCATTAGTGTGGAAAATTATATATTTAAAGGAACCGTTCGTGAAAACTTACTCATGGGTAATCCTGATGCCAATGATTTTCAACTATGGGAATCACTGGAAAGTGTCAATTTAGCAGATTTTCTTCGAAATGAAAAAGGCCTTGAAACAAATCTTATGGCAAAGGGATCTAATATTTCAGGAGGACAATTACAACGCCTAAATTTGGCACGGGGATTGCTTCATAATAGTGAAATTTATATTTTTGATGAGGCTACAAGTAATATTGATGTGGAAAGCGAAAATGATATTATGCGATTAATTCATAAATTAACTAAGACTAAAACAGTCATTCTAATTTCTCATCGTTTAGCTAATATTGTGGATTCTGATATGATTTATGTTCTTGAAAATGGATATCTTATTGAGAATGGAACGCATCAAATTTTGCTTACTCATAATTCAGTTTATTCAAAACTTTGGTATTATCAAAAGGAACTTGAAATTTATACTAAAGGAGAAAATCAATGAAAAAGCGTTCAACTTTAAATGTAATGTCGCGATTAATTCTCTTGGTTAAACCACTAACTCCATTTATGTGTATTGCCATCCTATTAGGAGTTTTAGGGTTTTTAGCAGCTATATTCATTACCATTTTTGGTGGTTATGCACTATTAAATGTTTTAGGATATACAACTCCGTTTACTTTAAAAATTACATTTGTTTTTATTGCAATTTTTGGAATTACACGTGGCTTTCTTCGTTATGGTGAACAAGCATGTAATCATTTCATTGCTTTTAAATTACTTGCACTGATCAGAGATCGAGTTTTTCATTCTTTCCGTAAATTAGCACCTGCTAAACTTGAAAGTAAAGACAAAGGTAATTTAATTGCAATTCTAACGAGTGATATTGAATTATTGGAAGTTTTTTATGCTCATACAATATCCCCAATTATTATTGCCTTTATTATTTCAATAATTATGGTTATCTTTATTAGCTCATATCACCCATTTTTAGGAATAATTGCATTAGCAGGATATGTTTCCGTTGGAATAATTATCCCATTTATTTCTTCACGTTATTCTAAAAAAAATGGTGAAATTTATCGTGAATTATTTGGGGATTTGAATACTTTTTTTCTGGATTCATTGCGTGGAATAAAAGAAAGTATTCAATATAATTGTGGTGATAAACGTCGTGCTAAAATTAGGCAACGTTCTGAGGAAATGTCTAAATTAGAAAAAGAAATGAAAGGTAATGCGAGTATTATTCTTGCAATAACCAATACAATAATTTTTCTTTTTACATTCTTTATGCTATTTGGGGCAGCAACAATGTATTATTATGGAATAATCGAATTTGATGGTATACTAATCCCTACAATCGCTATTTTATCGTCTTTTGGTCCTGTTATAGCTGTAGCAAATTTAGGCAATGGTTTATCTCAAACTATTGCAAGTGGAAATCGTGTCCTTGATATTTTAGATGAAACACCCCTTGTTCAAGATGTTATCGATAAGAACGATATTATATTTAATGGGGCACAATTTCAAGATGTTAATTTTTCATATAATCATGAAAAAATAATAAAAAATCTGACATTTGAAATACCCCAAAATAAAATCATCGGCATTACAGGGAAATCTGGTAGTGGAAAATCAACGCTGTTAAAACTTTTAATGCGTTTTTGGGATTGTCAATCTGGTAATATTACCTTATCAAATATCAATATCAATGATATTAATACTCAAAGTCTTCGTGATCATGAAAGTTATGTTACCCAAGAAACACACCTCTTTCATGATAGTATTAAAAATAATTTGCTCATTGCTAAACTAGATGCAACCCAGGAAGAAATTGTAATGGCTTGTAAAAAGGCTTCGGTACATGATTTTATTATAAGTTTACCAAAGGGGTATGATACTGAAATTGGTGAACTCGGTAATACTTTATCTGGCGGTGAAAAGCAACGTATTGGTTTAGCACGGGCTTTCCTACATAATGCACCACTGATTTTATTAGATGAACCAACGAGTAATCTTGATAGCCTAAATGAAGCAATTATATTAAAAGCATTAAAGGAAGATGAAAACCGTACTACAATACTTGTTTCACACCGAAAATCGACAATGAAAATAGCAGATATTGTTTATTCTATAGAAAATGGAAGATTAAGCTAATGGAAAATATTACAAAACGTGAAAATGAAAAAAAGATTTTGAAGCAAATGATAACCTTATATTGTAAACATCATCATCATACTAAAACTTGTTGTTCAAGTTGTCAGGATTTACTAAATTATGCCTATCAACGTATTGAAAATTGCCCTAATATGGAAACAAAAACTTTCTGCTCGCAGTGTGAAAATAACTGTTATAATCCCAAAATGCGCCAACAAATCCGTGATATTATGCGTTGGTCTGGACCAAGAATGATTTTTTATCATCCGCTAACTGTTATCCATCATTTTTTTGAAAGAAAACAAAATAAAAGGAGAAAACAATGACAACTAAAAAAGTATTCTATATTTTATTCGGATGTATTGGATTAGCTTTTGGTGCAATTGGTGCAGTTTTACCCTTGCTTCCCTCGTTTCCTTTTTTATTATTGGCGGCCTTTTGTTTTGGAAAAAGTTCTAAAAAGCTAGATCATTGGTTTAAAGAAACAAAGTTATATAAAAAGAATCTTGAAAGTTATGTGAAAGGTGAAGGAATGATATGGAAAACGAAAATTAAAATTATATCTCTTGTCACTCTTCTTATGACAGTAGGTTTTTTATTAATGGGAGCTGTTCCAATTGGTAGAGTAGTACTAATTTGTGTTTGGATTTTTCATATTCTATATTTTTCATTTGGAATAAAAACGATAAATGTATAAAGGTATCGATTTCAAACCAAATTTATATTTTAAAGTCTTCTTTATGATTATATGAGGTATTAAAGTAGCACTACTTTTTATTTCTTTCTTTGACACTCACTACAATAACCATATAAATATAATTTGTGTCCTAGAATTTTAAAATTTGTTTCATTCTCAAGTTCTTTTTCATAAGAACCTAATGGACAATTTTGAATAGTTATTATTTTTTTACATCCCATGCAAACTAAATAATGCCGATGACCAAGCATATTATATTCAAACAACATTCGATCTTCATCCATTAGACTAATTTTTGTTATCATATCAATATTTACTAATGCATCTAAGGTTCGATAAACGGTAGATAAATTTATTTTCATCTCTTCTTTTTTTAAAGTCAGGAAAATTTCTTCTGCTGCCATGGGTTGATTACTTTTTATTAATATATTCAAAATTGCTTTTCTTCTTTTTGTTGTTTTTAAACCACTTCTTTTTAATTGCTCTTCATAGTCAATTGTATCTTCCATCATAATTATCCGCCTACTCTAAATTTATTGAACTATTCTTCTTTGGATGCAATCATTTTTCTTCTTATTTTAGTATGAATCAAAGTAATACCATAGGTTCCAAAATAAAATAAAACCGATAATATTACAATACACGCACCAGATGCAATATTCATAACATAAGAGATCCATAAACCTGTTATACAAAAAATAGCACCTATAATAATTGCAACAATCATTCTGTTTTTAAGTTTTGATGAAAACATCCCGGCAATTGCTGCAGGTGCTGTTAATAATGCAAGTACCATAATAATTCCTGCTACGCGTATTAAAACAACTACTGTCATTGCTACTAAAATCAGTAAAAGATATTCTAAAAAAGCAGTTTTCACACCAATAATTGCAGCAAATTCTTCATCAAATAAATAGGCCTTCCAATCATTGAAAAGTACAATAATTACAATTACGACTAAACACGTTAGCACAATCATTAATGATATATCCAATTTTGTAACAGCTAAAATATTTCCAAATAGATATGAATTTAAATCTGGTGGATATCCTGGCATTAAGGCAATAAATACGATCCCCAATGCCATTCCCAAAGACCAAAACAAACCAATGATAACATCCGATTGTGCCCCACCTCTTCTGTTAATATATCCAATGCCCATCGCTGCTGTTACAGAAAAAATAAACGCACCAATAATTGGTTCAAAGCCTAACAAATAACCAAGCCCAACGCCACCATAAGCTGTATGAGCAATGCCACCACTCATCATGACCATTTTCTTTTCAACCACAATCACACCGATAATTCCACATACAATGCTTGCCAAAATACTAGCTATTAGTGCATTTTGCAGAAACTGATATTCAAATAATGCCCGTATCAATTTTCTTTTTCCTCCTCATGCTTTTTTAAAACCCGATGTGGCACACCATGAGCAATTAAATCAACAGGACACCCATATAATTTTTCTACAATATTTTCATTTAATTCTGGTTCTCCATGGTATACAAGGCGTTCGTTTAAACAAGCTAATATGCCCACTTTTGATGAAATTGCTAAAAGATCATGGGTTACAAGAACAATCGTCATTTCCTTATTTAATTCTTCAAGCAACGAATAGATTTGATTTCTTGAGCTTGCATCAACACTCGCTGTTGGTTCATCTAAAAGCAAAAGTTTTGGATTGACAGTCAGTGCCCGAGCAATCAATAATCGTTGAAACTCTCCACCCGATAATTCTGAAATTTGTCGTTTAATTAAATGGCTAATTCCAACACGTTCTAACTGTCTAATTGCTATTTTTTTATCTTCCTTAGAGTATCTCATAAATGGTGATAAACCAGGTTTTAATCGTCCAGTTAAAACAACTTCAAACACTGATATTGGAAAATGTTTATCCATTGTCGCAAATTGTGGTACATAACCAACGCTTCTTTTGTTCTTTCCAGTTTTCTGACCAAAAATTTGAATACTACCTGTTGTTATCGGAATTAATCCTAAAATTGCTTTTAGAAGAGTCGATTTTCCGCCACCATTTGGTCCTATAATACCTAGAAATTCACCCTCTTTGACATCAAAGCAAATATTTTTTATAGCAACTGTTTTTCCATAATATACGGATAAATTTTCAATATGAATTGCTATTGCCATTATTTCATTACCTCAGCTATTGTATTTACCATATTTTTAAAATTACTAATATAATCCGCGGCTAACGGAGATAATTGGATTGTTTTTCCATTGATTTCTTCGGCAAAAGCTTCTGATTGACTTCCATCGATTTCTTCTTGATAAAAAATTACTTTTATGTTTTCTTTTTTTGCAAGATCAATCATTTCTTGCAAATATTGAGGAGTTGATTCTTTCCCATCTTTTTCTAAAGCATACATTTCGAGTCCATAATCATCAGCTATATAACCAAATGCTGGATGATATACAATAAATTTTTTATTCTCAACACCATTCAGCATTTCTTTTATTTCCTGATCTAAAGCATTAAGCTGTGTTTGATACGCGTTGGCATTATTAGTATAAGTTTCTTTATTTTTGGAATCAATTTCACCCATTTCACGTGCGATCACATCTATCATTACGCTGACGCGTTTTGGGGAAAGCCAAATATGCGGATCACGTTGTCCTGATTCAAAAGATCGATCATCATAAACAGCGTTCACTTCATCAGCTAAAGAAACCACTTTTACATCCCCAATATTCGGTAAAATATTAGCTTCTTCCGTTGGCACTCCTATAGAAAAATAGAGTGACGCTTTACTAAAATTTTCCATTTTTAAAGGAGTCGGTGCGTAATTCTCTGGATTACTACCAGGTGGAATTAAGATAACTACGTCTGCTAAATCACCACATACTGCTTCAACCATTGTTTTTTCTGGCGCAATGGATACATTAATAATTGGCTTTTTATCAAGATTTGGTTCGTCTATTTTATTATTACAACCCACGAGTGTAAGTAGATTTAATAAAAAAATGCTGATAATAAGAGTAGATATTATTTTTTTCGTTTTCATATTTTCCTGTCTTCCTTTTTTATGCTTTATTTTTAAATAAAGCATTGTGCAAATGCAAATGGTTTGCATTTGTATTATACGTCTCTTATTAAAAAATGTCAATTTTTAAGCCGTTCAAATCTACTTAAAAACAAGTAAAAATAGGTACATCTCCATTTTTAATCATGAATTTACATGAGTATTCCGAAGCAAATCGA
>LGOV01002322.1_pt3 | contig 18604 bp, 13 predicted proteins | sample 469881 | NCBI WGS metagenome assembly LGOV01 (sample SAMN03857199, study PRJNA290197) | marine sediment metagenome | biome: marine cold seep biome; feature: cold seep; material: marine sediment; isolation source: sample #5579, elevator 3A push core 41 containing 12 cm of sediment... ...
CCACTTAAAGTTGTTGCTGGTTGTCCTAATTTTAAATAACCTAATCCAACATCATTAAGAGTTTGTAATTTATTTTTAGCTTTGGGGATATTTTTAAAGAATACTACTGCTTCTTCAATTGTCATTTGAAGAACATCACTTATATTTTTACCTTTATATTTAACTTCTAATGTTTCATTATTATAACGTTTTGCGCCACATACCTCACAAGGAACATATACATCAGGTAAAAAATGCATTTCAATCTTAATAAGTCCGTCTCCATTACATGTTTCACATCTTCCGCCTTTAACATTAAAACTAAAACGACCTTTTTTATATCCTCTTATTTTTGCTTCATTAGTTAACGCAAAAATATCTCTAATATTATCAAATACTCCTGTATATGTAGCCGGATTACTACGAGGAGTTCTACCAATAGGAGATTGATCAATATTGATTATTTTCTCAAAGTTTTCTACTCCAAGTAATTGATCAAAATCGCCTTCTCTTTTTTTCTTACGATATATTCTATTTGATAAACCTTTGTATAAACATTCATTTATTAAACTTGATTTACCACTACCACTAACACCTGTAATAACATTTAGTACTCCCTTAGGAATTAGAACATCTATATTTTTTAGATTATTTTGACGTGCTCCTTTTATCTCTATGTAGCCATTTTCGTGATTTCTTCTTGAAGAAGGAACATCTATTTTTAAACGACCTGAAAGATATTTCCCTGTAATACTATTTTTATCTCTTAAAATTTGTTTTATAGTTCCTTGGAAAGTTACTTCTCCACCTAATAATCCTGCCCCAGGACCAATATCAATTATTTGATCTGCTTGAAACATTGTTTCTTCATCGTGTTCTACAACAAGTAAAGTATTTCCTAAATCTCTCATTTTCTTTAAAGTATTTATTAATCTCTTATTATCTCTTTGATGTAAGCCGATACTCGGCTCATCCAATACATAAAGAACACCTGTTAATTGTGATCCTATTTGTGTTGCAAGTCTTATTCGTTGGCTTTCACCCCCGCTTAGTGTTGCTGCTTGTCTTGATAATGTTAAATAATTTAATCCCACATTATTTAAGAAACATAATCTTTCAATTATTTCCTTTAGTACCATTTCACTAATTTTTTTATCTGTTTTATTTAATTCAATATTTTCAAGAAATTGAATTGTTTCTTTAACTGACTTATCAGTTAAGGAAATAATGTCTATTCCTCCTACTTTAACGCTTAGTGCTTTTTCATTTAGTTTCTTACCGTGACATACAGGACACTTTATTTCAGCCATATACCCTTCAATCCAATCACGCATAAAACGAGAAGATGTTTCCATATATCTTCTTTCTAGATTATTGATAATTCCTTCATATTTTGCGGTATTTTGATGACGATAACCATCTTTTTTACTGCCACCAAACTTAAATAAAATTTGATCTTTAGTTCCGTATAAAAAGATGTTTAAATCTTTTGGATTCATGTCTTTTACGGGAGTGTTAATATTAATTCCATAATGTTTAGCTACTTGTCTTATCATACTGAACCCATAAGTGTCAGTATTTTGCCATCCTTTTACAGCTCCACCTTCTAATGATAGATTTCTATCAGGAATTAATAAACTAGGATCGATTTTTCGTTTATGTCCTAGACCATTACATTCGGAACAAGCTCCATATGGAGCGTTAAATGAGAACAATCGTGGTTCTAAACTACCAATACTAAAATCACATTTTGGACAAGCATAATGTTCACTAAATATGTGTTCCTCATTATTGATAAGAACAACTACTTTTCCTTCACCTATTCTTGCGGCAGTTTCTAAACTATCATATAGTCTACTTCTAACTCCGTCTTTTATCTTTAATCTGTCGACAACTGCTTCTAATGTATGTCTTTTATTTTTTTCTAAGTTTATATCATCATCTAAATCATATACCTCACCATTAATTCTAACTCTAACAAAGCCGTCTTTTTGAAGTTGCTCTAAAGTTTTAACGTGTGTTCCTTTTCTTTGTTTTACTAATGGAGCTAAAATAATAACTCTTCCTTCAGAAACTTCTAATACTTTAGTTGTCATTTCTTCAATTGTTTGGCCAGTAATCTCGATACCATGTTTAGGACATATTGGTTTTCCAATACGAGCATAAAGAAGACGTAAATAATCATATATTTCCGTTACTGTCCCTACTGTACTTCTAGGGTTTTTTGATGTTGTTTTCTGATCGATACTTATTGCCGGACTTAGACCTTCTATGCTTTCAACATCAGGTTTTTCCATGTTACCTAAAAATTGACGAGCATAAGCACTTAGGCTCTCGACATATCTTCTTTGTCCTTCTTTATATATTGTGTCAAATGCTAAAGAAGATTTACCACTCCCACTTAAACCTGTCATAATAACAAGTTTATTTTTAGGAATACGTAAATCAATATTTTTTAAATTATTTTCTTTAGCGCCTTTAATAATAATTTCGTTTAACATATTAGTCACCTATCTAGTAATTCTTTAAATTCTGCCTCACTTAAAACCTTTACACCTAAACTATTTGCTTTAGTTAGTTTGCTTCCGGCGTCAGTTCCAGCAACAACATAAGCTGTTTTCTTGCTTACGCTTCCTGAAACTTTACCACCTAAAGATTCAATGATGGCTTTTGCTTCATCTCTTTTATATAACTCTAATTTACCAGTTAAAACAAATGTTTTACCTGTGAATTCTTGTTTTTCTTTTATATTGGATCTATATTTTGTATTTAAACCTAATAATTTTAAATTAAATAACAACTGCTGATTATCCTCATCGTTAAAGTAATCAATAACACTTTGAGCAATAACTTCACCAATTTCATCAATATTAATTAGCTGTTCTTTAGAAAGATTATTTAAATTATCCAAATCTTTAAAATTACTAGCTAATACTTTAGATACTTTTTCACCAACGTGTCTTATTCCTAGTCCAAAAAGTAATTTATCTAAATTATTTTCTTTACTAATATCAATATTATCTAGTAATTTATTAATGCTTTTTTGTCCAAATCCTTCTTTTACCACTAAATCCATTCGATGGTCTCTTAAAACATAAATATCATCAATTGTTTTAATCAGTTTATCATTATAAAATTGCTCTACAATACGTTCTCCTAATCCTTCAATGTTCATTGCCTTTCTTGATGCAAAATGGATTAGACCTTCAATTTTCTTAGCATCACAGTGTGGATTAGTACAGTAGTAATCAGCTTCACTTTCTTTCCTAGTTATTGTTTCATTACATACGGGGCATGAAGAAAGCATTTTAAATACTTTGCTATTTTCTAATCTTCTATCTATAACTACGCGTACAACTTCAGGGATTATGTCTCCTGCCTTCCTTATTACAACGTAATCATTTTCTCTAATATCTCTTTCTGATATATAGTCTTCGTTGTGAAGTGTAGCACGAGCTACAGTGCTCCCTTGTACTATTACTGGGTCTAAATTAGCTACAGGTGTAATTTGTCCTGTACGTCCAACTTGAAATGTTATTGAGTTAATTTTAGTTATTACTTCTTCTGCTGGGAATTTATATGCTATTGCCCATTTTGGGCTTTTTGCAGTATACCCTATTTCTTGATATAAACTAATATCATCAACTTTAATTACAATACCATCAATATCATATTTTAGATTATTTCTTGTTTCGCTATATTCATTGATAAAGGTAATAACATCATCAATGTTATGACATTTTGTGCTTAATGGATTAATTTTAAATCCTAGTTTATTAGCAAAACTTAGTGCATCTATATGTGTAGTAATTTCATGATTTTCTGGAGAGATAACACTATATATAAACATATCTAATCCCCTAGAAGAAGCGATACTACTATCTAATTGACGAATACTACCACTCGCTGCATTACGAGGGTTCTTAAACTCCTCTAATCCTTGATGTTGTCTTAATTTATTGGCTTTATCAAATGATTTTTTACTCATGAATATTTCGCCACGTACTTCTAGGTTATGTGGATAACTAATCTTTAAAGGAATCGATTTTATTGTTCGGATATTGGTGGTAATGTTTTCTCCTATTACACCATTTCCTCTAGACGCACCTAAAACAAGACTACCATTCTCGTATTTTAAACTACCGGCTAGTCCATCAATTTTTAATTCAACATTATAAGTAACTTTACCTACAACTTTTGTTATTTTCTCATCAAAAGCTCTTAAATCATCTTCGTTAAAAGCGTTACTTAAACTCATCATTGGTACATCGTGAGATACTTTTTCGAATTTATCTAAAATAATGTTCCCTACTCTTACAGTTGGTGAATCATTACTTTTAAATTCTGGATAATCATCTTCTAGTTTAATTAACTCATGAAGTAAAGCATCAAATTCTTGATCACTTACAGTAGGATTATCTAAAGTATGATACTCATAATTATACTTATTTAATAACGTTCTTAACTCATCAATTCTTATCTTAATATTCATGTTATCACCACACTTAATTATACCATATTTTAATGATTATTTCTTCTGTATTGCTGGATGATCTTTTAAAAGTTTTTTAACGCCGTAAGGGTGTTTAAAAGCGATAATACAGTTATCACCAACCACACTTACTACAATTCCATCACCAAATTTTGTATGCGACACTTTATCACCTTTATTTAATTCATTCTTTTTATATTTTTCTAAGTTTTCTTTAAGATTACTAATGACTTTATTTCTGAAATCAGAACGTTTTCTATAAATTGAATTTACATTAGTAGAACGTTTAACAAATACGCTATACCCTTGGTTATCAATAAGTTCTACTGGGATTTCTTGTAGGAATTTACTATCTGAATTACGACTAGTCTCTCCAAATGTTTGTCTTACATCAGCATTTGTCAAAAATAGTTTTTCTTGAGCCCTTGTTACTCCAACGTACATTAAGCGTCTTTCTTCTTCAAACTCAAACTTACTACCAAACGCTCTTGCTAAAGGAAACATACCCATTTCTAAAGCAACAATAAATACTACTTTAAATTCCAGACCTTTTGCGGCATGAAGTGTCATAAGTGTAACACCATCATTTACGTCTTCTTTGTTCTCTTCACTTTTAAGAGTAATGTCTTCAAGCAAGAACATTAACATCTCTTCTTTAGTTAAATTATCGTAAATTTCGTTATTTTCCGCTAAAATTGTTTTAAATTCTTGTAAGTTTTCGTATCTTACATCACCTTTGTCGTCATTTTTCAACATTTTATAGTATCCTGATTGCTCAAGAATATAATCAACGTAATCTGTGAAAGGAAGTTCATCTAACTTAACTCTAAAATCATTTATTTGTTCTAAAAACATCTGAAGTTTATTACTAACATTTTTACCTAAATAATCACTACTAAGACTAAGGGCGTCACTAAAAGATAATCCCTTATCTGCGGCGTAATTATATATCTTCTCCATTGTTGTTGGCCCTATTCCTCTTCTTGGAACAGTAACTACTCGTAAAAAGCTGAATACATCGTTTTTATTAAGAATAAAACGTAAATAGGCTGTAAAATCTTTTATTTCTTTTCTTTTAAAGAAACTTGTATTTCCATATATACGATATGGAATCTGTTTTTGAAGTAACACATCTTCAAATTGACGAGATGTACTGTTAGCTCTGTAAAGGATCGCAAAATCTTGATATTGATAACCTTTTCTAACCATTCCTAATATTTTAGAAGCAATATACTCTACTTCATCACGCGCTGTAACACCTTTGTAATGAGTAATTAATTCCCCTTTTCCCTTTGTTGAGAACAGGTTCTTCGGAATTCTTGTTGAGTTATTTCTTATTATGTTGTTCGCAGCATCTAAAATTGTATTTGTACTTCGATAATTTTGTTCTAGAAGAACTATATGATAGCCTTTATAGTCTCTTTTGAATTTATTAATATTTTCAATATTCGCTCCTCTGAAGGCGTATATACTTTGATCTTCATCTCCCACTATAAAGAGATTTTTATTCTCATTAACTAATGATTTTATCAGTTCATACTGGACGTTATTTGTATCTTGAAATTCATCAACTAAAACATATTGAAATAGATCATTATAATACTTCTTAATTTCCTTTTCTTGTTTTAACAATCTAATTGTAAGAATTAATAAGTCCTCAAAATCAACTAAGTTACTATCAAATAAATATTCTTTATATCTTTTTGAAACGCTCTTTAATATCTCTTTGTAAGGCGATTCCACAGTCTTAATGAAATCATCATCATACTTCATTTTTAATACTAGATTACGAATAATTTTTGGTTTATATATTTTTGTATCAACGTTACTTTTTTTCAGTAACGTCTTCACTACCTGAACAGTATCGTCATCATCTATTATTTGAAAATTACGTTTATATCCCAATTTATCAATATGTTCACGTAATATTTTTGCGCACATTGAATGAAAAGTACTAATCCACATATCATAAGGATTAATACCAATTAATGATTTAACTCTGTCTTTCATTTCCTTAGCTGCTTTGTTAGTAAATGTTATCGCTAATATATTTTTATAACTAATATTTTTTTCAAAAATTAAATAAGCGATTCTCTGTGTAAGAACGCTTGTTTTACCGCTACCTGCGCCAGCTATTGCCATTACAGGACCTTCAGTTATCATAACTGCTTCTCTTTGTTTTTCATTTAAATTTTCTAGTAAATTACTCATAAAATCACCTATCCAAATTATAACAAAAAAAGCACTGAATTGATAGTGCTTTGATAGTTATTTTATATTAATTTATACTGATGTTTTCGTAGATTTATTTTCTTATTAATAACTTCAATTCCTTCATCCGCTAACATCTGTCCTTGAACATAGCCACCTTCACCAGTAAGGGAAATTCCTCCCTTTGAATTAATAACGCGGTGCCATGGAAGATCGTGTTTCATACTCATTGAATGAAGAATTCTTGAAACTTGTCTTGCCCCACGAGGATTATCTGCATATGCTGCTATTTGGCCATATGTCATCACTTTTCCATGTGGAATACTCTGAATAATCTTAATTACTTTTTCTGTAAATTCCGTCACAAAATCACCTCAGTAAAATTATATCAAAAAAAAGCAAATAAAAAAAGCCGATAACGGCTTTTTAGTTAGAATTATAAGTTTGTAACATTTGCAGCTTGAGGACCTTTTTGTCCGTCAACTACGTCAAAACTTACTTCTTCTCCTTCTTCTAAAGATTTGAATCCTTCTTTTTGAATTTGAGAATAATGTACGAATAAATCTTCTCCGTTTTCAGTAGTAATGAATCCATAACCCTTTTCAGAATTAAACCATTTAACTTTACCAGTCATTGTTTTACCTCCATATTTTTTATTGACATTTTACAAATTGCTTATAAATATAAAGGTAACTCCGTTATCATTTATTTTATTAACTATTCATATTGCGTCTACTAATATAATACACTTTTATTTTCAAAATGCAAGTGATATATAAATAAAAAAAAGGCAAATTTATTTTGCCTTTGGTTTATATGATGATTTTAACGATACAACGCGGTTAAACACCAGTTTTTTATTTGTACTATCTTTGTCCAATGCGTAATAACCATTTCTAGTAAATTGGAATCTATCTCCAATAATAGGATTTATATTCTTTTCAACATAGCCATTTTTAACTATTATTGAATCCGGATTGATTTTTTCACTAAAAGGAACGTTCTTATCTCCAAAATCAGTAATTAAATCATTAAACAGTCTAAATTCTGCCATTTTATTATGAACTGCATCTACAAAATGAATATTTCCATTTGGTTTTCTATCTTTAAATCCACTACCACTTTTTGTATTTAGATCATAAGTACAATGTACTGCGACAATATTACCATTTTCATCTGTGTCAATTGAATTAGCTTTTACAAAATACGCGTGCATTAAACGTACTTCAATGTCCAAAGCAAGACGTTTCCACTTTTTATTAGGCTTTCTTTCTATAAAATCTTCTCTTTCAATATAAACATATTTACTAAACGGGATTTGTCTTGTACCAAGTTCTTCATTTTCACGATTATTTTCCGCTTCTAGGTATTCAACTTTATCTTCTGGATAATTATCAATGATTAATTTTAAAGGATCAAGTATAGCATTTGTTCTTGGAGCTTTTAATTTTAGGTTATCTCTAACAACTTGGTATAACATATCAATTTCTGTTTCACCTTGGCTTTTAGGAAGTCCTAAACTATAAACAAAATCTCGAATAGCTTCGGCTGGAATACCACGTCTTCTAAGACCACTTAAAGTTATTAGCCTTGGGTCATCCCATCCTACCACTGCGCCACTTTCCACTAATTCTTTAATATATCTTTTACCTGTTACAGCACCTGCGATATAAAGTTTACCAAACTCAATTTGTCTTGGAATATTTTTCATTTCACAGTGCTTCACTACCCAATCGTATAAAGGTCGATGATCTTCAAATTCTAAGCTACATAAACTATGAGTAATTCCTTCAATTGCATCTTCAATTGGATGAGCAAAATCATACATTGGATATATACACCACTTATCTTGTGTATTATGGTGATATGCTCTTTGAATTCGATAGATTACCGGATCTCTCATATTCATATTAGGGCTTGTCATATCGATTTTAGCGCGTAAAACACGACTTCCATCAGAATAATTCCCTTCTTTCATTCCTATAAATAATTCTAAATTCTCTTCAATACTTCTATTACGGTAAGGACTATTTTTACCAGTATTTTTTAAGTCCCCTCGGTAACTTCTAATTTCTTCTGCTGTTAAGTCATCTATAAAAGCTTTTCCGTTTTTAATCAACGTAATGGCTTTATTATACATTTCTTCAAAATAATCACTAGCAAACAATAAGTTTTCCCAGTGACAACCAAGCCATTCAATATCATTTTTTATAGCGTCTACAAAGATAGTATCTTCCTTAATTGGATTTGTATCATCAAAACGCAAGTTAAAGTAACCACCATGATTTATCGCCATTGAGTAGTTAGTAATAATCGCTCTTGCATGTCCTAAATGCAAGAATCCATTGGGTTCAGGAGGAAATCTCGTGATTGCTCTTTTATGTTTCCCTGAACGAATATCTTCTTCAATAATCGTATTAATAAAATGATTTATTTCCATTTATTCCACCCTTTTCTTCTTTATTTTTTTACTCTTTTCTTTCTTATATGGGTGTTCTGCTGGACTTTCATAATAATCACCTCTTATTTTTACTTTGATATTGTATATAATAACACAACTTTTTACAAAGTAAAATCGAGAATTATGAATTCTTCTCGATTTTAGCTCTTATTTCTTTGAATTCATTTAAACTTACATCAAAAATACCACTTTTTTTACTAATCCATCCAAAGAAATACTCATCATCAAATACTTCTCTAGCAATTTCATCAGCTTCTAAGAAATGATCATTCAAAAATGTAATAAAATCTTCTATCTTTGAATACTTTTTCCTTCTAAAACGAAATACTTTCTGGTCTTTAATAGGCAGATTTTTCTTTTTTCTCTTTAATTTTTTCTTTTCTTTCTTTGATAATTTCTTTTTCTTCAACTTTTTAGTTTGTTTCTTGTTAGCATTGAAAAACGCACTTAAATCCTTTGAACCCTCAAGTTTAGGGTCTTCAATCTCTTTATGTTCTATATTTTTTTCTCTAAGTTTTTGTTCTTCGGTTTCTTTTTCCTCGACAAGCCCTTTTCCTTTTTTACGGCGCGGTTTCTTTTTCTTTTTACTTTCTTTTGCGACTTTTTCCTCATGCTCTGGAGAATTCACCCACGAGAACCCGTCTTCTGATTTTTTGTCTGGCGCTTCCTCTTGTTTTTGACTATTAGTACTAAAGAAATCAGCAATCGATGTAGGAGCTGTTCCTTTTTCTTTTATTGGTTTCTCTTCTTTCTTAATCTCTTTAACTTTTTCTTTTTTCTCAATTACTACTGGTGCATCTTTTTGTTTAGGTGTTTTTTTATTATCAGTTCCTTTGTTTATTGCCTTAGCAATATCCGATGATGAAACGACTATTTCATCTTCAAGCATATGTTTTTGTTGTTCTTGTTGTTTGTCTTTTCGTTTCTTAAACATTAGATCCACCCCCCAATTAGAGCGTATCCTACTGCGAAGAAAGCAAGATATACTAAGAAAGCAAGAACATAAGTCAATCTAATATATAAGAATAGTTTCTTATAGTTCTTTGTCATCCAATCAAATCTTCCTTCAATCATTGAAACATAATTTTTAAACTTATTTAGTAGATTATCGGGAGTTATTAATGTTTTAACATCCAAATACGATTTATTCGGATCCTTAATTACTAGATCAACATAATCTTCTAAAATACCTGCTTGTTTTAAACGTTCATTTTTCATATCTTGATCCCATTTATCAAATGTTTTTTCAGCTCGTTTATTCTTTTCGCTTCGAATATCTCTAATATATCTCAAAAGCGCATTATTAAGTACTGCATATATGATAAATAAGAATATAGCTGCCAATCCTAGTAAACTATACCAACTACTTTCATATAATAACACGACATATCCATCAATCAATTCACCTAAGAAATCTAAGAATCCGAAAACGCTAGGCTTCAATGAATCCGGCGATTTGAATAACAACATAATAATCAAGGCAAATATGAGACTAAATAAGAACGTAATTTTACTTGGTTTTCGGTATTTTCTACTCTTTTTAGGTAATAACTTAATCATTTCTCTCATATTTTCCATTTGAGTAATTGAAGACTCACGATATTCTTCAACCCATGAATCTAATACATCATAAATTATACTTTCACGATTAATTTCATTAAATGTTTTTAGTTGTAAAAAGTCTTTTAAGGTTATTTCTTCTTCAATATCAGGATGTTTAATATAAAATTGATCAATACTATTAACATCTTTTCCCCAAGAATTACGATATGTTAAGGGATTACGATGAAAATAGTCATCATCGTCTTTAAAAGTATAGTGAGATACGACTAAATCAGCATATTTTTTATGCTTATATAATTCAATATTACCTGTTTTCTCGTATTGTAATTGCTTTTTAAGCTTGTATTTTGTAATATCAAAGCCATTTAACTCAAGCAATAACATTAACTCTTCACTGGAGTTCATGTAATCCCTCCTTTCATTATTTATCTAATTAAGCTGCGTACTTTTGCTTTAAAATCATCACTGAATAGTTCATATTCATCATTTGCAAGAACACGCATCGCTTCTATTGATATATATCCTTCTTCATACATTTGTTCTAAAAGTGTTATGCCGTTTGAATCATCTACAATATTAAATGCGAATTGATCAGCAATTGCTGAAATTACCTCTTGTGAAATAACACTATCTTCAACAGATTCATTTAGTTTAGCCAAAAACTCATGCATTGTTTCTGTATCATATATTATTCTCTCATTTTCGTTATCAACCATAAAATAAGCCTTGAAGTAAACTTCACTTACTAAGTACCTCATATTAGTTAATTCTTTAAACATTCCGGTCTCACCTTCTGATTTTGTACATATTTCAACATCATATCCTGAAATAATAGTCGTATTACCACAAAATCTAGCTGCATCATTAAAGAATGCTGCGATTAAAGGAGTATTTTTTAATAAATCGTAAACATCAAAGTGATATTTCATTACACTTATACCAATTTTAATTAACATTGAGATATTACCGTCTATACTATTAGCAATATCTTTATATTTTAAGTCATATTCATCAACAAGTTCTTTAGTACTCTCTAATACTTCGTTTACTTCTTCAAAATCCGCAAATACTTCTTCAAAAAGACCTGCTTCATAATCATATTTAAATTGCGTTATAATCCATGATACACTTTCACCTTCAAATAGTGTAGATACTAAGCTTAACGCGTCATCAGTGAAGTTATATGATGTTATGAGTGAAGTATCAAAGGCTGGGCACCTACTTGATTCTAATGGAATATCATCTAAAGGCACGTTATCAATATTATATGTTGTACATTCAATCCATAATGTGAAAACATCATAACTACGAATACTCATCTGCGCTAAATATAGTTTGTCTTCTAATTCTGTATCATTTAATTTAGATCTAATATCATCATAATTATCTTTAAAACTTACAATTACTGCTGATATATCACTCGATCCAGGATCATAATTTTGTCCATCAGATAAAACATCAATATACCAAACTAATAATCCTTCATGATCAACAAAATTAGTACCATAATCGCTTAATTCAGAAGAAATATCTACTTTATCTTCATATCTTGCAACGTAAGCAACCGCTTCTAAAATATTCTCATCAGTATCAATTTCAGGATTAACTGGAGCCGTTGTTATATCAATAACGGCATAATTTTCTGGCTTTTCCCTAGATAATGTTGGCCTAGTTTCTGTAAATACTTCTGTAAAGGAAGTCCCTGCTAATAATGCTGTAATTTTACTTGTAGCATATACTTCAGCTGCAATAATATAATCATTAAGCTCCTCAATATAGGAATTATATATTAATTGATACTCATAATTTTCAGTATCAATATCGTATTGATCAATAGCAGTTTCATGGCCATCTACAAGCTGTTTTTGTTCACTAAATGTTGTTTTAAAAGCTATTTCTGCCTCTAACATATCTTGATAAACTAAATTATCTCCTGTCCTCGGTTGAACTAATACTAATGACACTCCATAATAATTTGATCTAGATAGTGTATCTGAGAAATAGTTAAAATATGCTGTATCTATAATTGTTTTTGCATCGCTTGTTAATTCAGGATAAATATCATCCATAAACTGTGCTTCGAATGAATCTTCCCCACCAACGTAAAGCTGTTGGTACTCATAAATTGCCTCATTATAATATCCTTCTATACCATCAACACTCAGTAGATTTTGGAAGTCATTAGCCTTATCAGCTAGCCCTTTCACAGGAACTGCTTTTTCAGCTGTACGAGCTATTCTTGAGAATGGAGGAGGATTTTCTAATACAAAATTTGTTAAAGTAGCATCACTACCTACTAGACTTATTGAAAAGGCTGGTAGGATAATAAAGTAAATTAAAACATATCCATTAATTAAAGAGAAAACAGCTCCGATATAATTATTCTTTTTACCTAATTTAGCTCTCATATTCTCATTTAATAGATACTTCCTTGCAAATATTGATAATATAAATATTCCAAAGAATAATAAAATATATGTGGACACATATGCAAAAACCATTCCTATTGTATTTTTAAGGATTCCTAGGTACTCCGCGATAAGTTCAAAGAAAAATGTATTTGATAGCGGTGCATAAAGGTATGTAGTAATACCATGTCCCATATAATATATTATTAAGAAAGGTAATATTAAGTTTATCGATAATCTAATTTGTTTATGCCCACCCGAAAAAAATCCATAAACGATATATGAAATAAATATCATAATTGTTACAAAATCAAAATTAAAATCAAATCTAATTTCAGGTATAACGCCAGATAACATTATTACCCTCCTTTCCTTACAACTTCAAGAAAAACCCTATTTTTAAATAAGGTTTTTCTATAATAAGGGTTGTTTTATTGTGAATTATGGCTTTATTCTGTTGTTGTTCCTTCTGTTTCGGAGAATTGTCCGAATAAGTCTTCATATTCTGAGAATACTGCTGGATCAATTAAATCACCGATAGTAGTTAAAAATTCTTCTTGTGTTTCCGCATCTAACTCATCGAAATTCTCGAATAAATCTTCTATTTGTTCAGGTGTTACATCTGTATCTGGGTCTGTCAATGTCGCTTGAAGGTCTACCACACTTTCATAAACATCTTGTTCGACTCCACCACCTGTTGTATTTAATACTGCTTCTAAATCTGTTAATAATTCTTCACTTTCAATTACATCAGTTAATGCTGTTTGGAAATCTTCTAGTGTTTGTTGTAATAATGGGTCTCCCGCTTCAATAGTTAATACTAAAGCTCCTGTTTCTAGAGATATCCCTGTAACTACAACGGCTCCATCTTCGGTTCCATCTTGCATTAATGCTGATAATCTAGCTGCACTAATTATTAAGTCTCCATCGGCATTAAATTCACCAAATTCAACATCTCCTAGTTCAGCAAACACTTGTTTAAACACTGCTAAATCAATGATTTCCATGTATTCACTAGGTCCTTCTAAATCATCTTTACCAAAGGTGATTTCAACGAATGTGAAGTGAAGTTCCTCTGTTGTTCCAGCATCAGAAACTTCTTCAGCTCGAATAACTAATAGTGAATCAATTCCACCAATTCTAAATAGTGCATGTGCATATATTTCTGTAGCTGCAAATTCAAACCAAATAGCCTTTAATCCAAATTCGATATCTTTTTCTTCTGTAGCAGAGATTGGAATTGGTTGAACTGTTCTTGTTTCAGTAAATCCTTCTGCTCCACTATAGATTAATTTATTGAATATTTCTTCTTCAATTCTAAATCCTCCACCTGATATTAGTGAACTATTGAAGATATATTCTGTAAAGATATCTTTTAAATAAGTCTCTGGGTCGAATAATTCAGCATTATATTCTCCATAAACTACTTCCCCTTCTACTACTTCTGAATCATGTAATTCATATAAGTATTGAGGAATGTCTGTTTTATCTGCATCTTCACTTCTAAACTGTGAAATACCTGCAGTTAAAGTAAATTCTTGGTCTTTTAATTCAAACTCTACTAACTGATTATCAAATATAATTGATAGTAACTCTTGAGCTAATAATGAACCTGAATCGTTACTACCTTGTTCTTCGCTAATTACAGTTAATATTTCATCTTTATCCAAAGTATACGATAGATTATCTAAATCAAAGTCTCCCATTGGCATATCGCCAATTTGACTTTCTAAATCTAAATCTGTTTGGTCTCCTACTATATTAATAATAGAAGTAAACATTGTTTTAGGAAGTGGTAATCTACCCATCTGAATTTTATCAAACTCTAAATAATAGAAGTCTGGATCATCTTCAAATAAGAAGTGAACCTCTAAAATTGTTTTATAAGTAATGTTTTCATCTAAATCAACTTCTACAAAAACATTAAATACAAATCTTCCTGGATCCGTTGCTGCATCACCATCATAAAATGATACCCAAGCACCAACAACTCGATAAGCAATATTAAATCCCTCAATTTCTTGTGCATCTGCGAAAATATAACATTGATCATCTGTTACACAATCATCACCAGGTGCATAATCGGAATTCATTTCTAATATTCCTTCATAAATTGCTCTGTTAATTACATCTTGATCTAAATTATAAATAAGATCATTTGTTACTCCTGTTTCAACTTCTTCAATTGAACTGTCCAATTCCTCAAACACCATTGTTACAGCGTCGTAGTCATCAGTATACAGGTGAACTGGTAAGTGTTCATTTCCTGTACCATCATACATTAATGTGGCAACTAATGCAGGTGATCCTAAAATAAATAATACTGGAATAAATATAGCCATAAATAATTTTTTCATTACGATTCCTCCGTTCGTAGATTTCTATTTATACAACCCTAGTATATAGAAAATATGTGGATATTTTATGAATATAGTTTTTATTTGATATGAACTTAGTTTTTATTCTAAGATTAAACGTGATTTTCCGTTTAAACTCATATCATCATTAGTCTTTCTTTTTTGATATTGATAATACCCTGCAATTCCTATCATTGCTGCATTATCAGTGCAATACTTAAATTCTGGAACAACTACTTTTATATTTGTAATTTGCTCACTAATTTTTTTTCTTAATCCTTTATTAGCGGCAACTCCACCAGCTATCATAAACATCTTTGCATCGTACTCTTTGATTGCTCTTTTACTTTTATATAGTAAAACATCAGTAACTGTTTCTTGAAAAGATGCACATAAATCAGGAATATTTATTTCCTCATTACGTTGTGATGCATTATGTACTAAATTAATTACGTGTGATTTAATTCCTGAAAAACTAAAATTATAATTATTTCCTAAGCTTAAATTAGGCATTTTATAGGTCGGATTGCCTCCAAACGCTAACCGATCAACTATTGGTCCACCAGGATACCCTAACCCCACTGTTCTAGCGACTTTATCATAAGCTTCTCCAATTGCATCATCCATTGTTTCACCTAGTTTAATAAAGTCATAATGTTCCTTCATCAATATTAATTCTGTATGCCCTCCACTAACAACTAAACAAATCAAAGGGAACACTAATTCTTCACTTATTGCATTAGCATAAATATGCCCTGCAATGTGATGAACCCCAATAATTTCAATATCATTAGCAAATGCGAAAGCCTTCGCAGCATTAATACCAACTAATAGACTACCAATTAGTCCTGGTCCTTTTGTAACAGCAACTAGTTCTATTTCTTCTTTAGTAATATTAGCTTTTTCTAACGCTTCTTCAAATACCATTGTAATCCCTTTAATATGTTCTCTTGAAGCTATTTCCGGGACAACTCCTCCATATTGTTCATGGATATCAATTTGACTTAACACTACATTACTTAAAATTGTATTTCCATCTTTTATAATACTTACACTTGTTTCATCACAAGAACTTTCTACACTTAATAAAATCATTTACTTCACTCCTAAATTCAAGACCATTAACAATGCATCTTCCCCGTTTTCATAATACTTCTTACGGATTGTTCCTTTAACAAAACCTAATTCGTTATATAAATCAACTGCATATTTATTACTTGTTCTAACTTCCAAAGTTAAGTTTTCAATATCATAGTTCTGACAAATCCCAATAACTTTATCCATTAATTTTTTACCAATTCCATACCCTCTATACTTCTCTGAAACAAATAGATTAAGAATTTCAGCATTTGGTAAAGTTAGCCAACTACCGACATATCCCGCTCTTTTATCGTCGACAAGTGCGATAAAATACTTTGCCATAACATTATACATTATTTCATTATATAATGTTTTCCTTCCCAAGCTTTTACCAAAGATTTTTAGTTCTTCTTCGTAAACATATGAAATGTCACCTAATTGCATTTTTCTTATTTCTATACTCATATTGACACCTTCTAACTATCTTCAGTTGGAGAATCATCTTCATCGTCAGGCGTGTCCTCATCATCGGTTTCAGATGTAAGACCTATTGTCTCTTGTAGTTCAACAATTGCTTGTATTTCTAACTCATATGTATTTTCAAAATCATCAATTAGAGTAATGGCCTCTGTTAAACTATTAATATCCATTAAATTAATTTCTGAAGAAACTCCCATTACTTCATCAACTGCTCCCGCATTTTCTTGATGTTTTATATATATCTGTTCATAAATTGACATATCACGATAATAATTAACTAAATCAAATCTAAATCCAGTGTTATCTTGATTAAACATAATGTTATAAACGCCTAGTCTCTCATAAGAATTTGGTATTTCATATATTTCAACAAACTTAACAAGTTCATCAGGTACATAAACAATAATACTTATCTTAACATTTTTGGAAACTGGAATTGTATCAGTAAGTAAATACTCATCACTATATCCCGGTTTAAAATCATTGTAATTATCAACGGTTTTATATGTGCATTGAGAGTTGCTAAACCTATATCTTGTATTCCCTACTTCTATATTTATCGGTATTAATAAATCATTTGAATAATCTGTACAAGCGTTTCTTGGCGACATAAATATATCACCGGTAAATCCCTCTAATTCGTACTCAAAATCAATAATTGGGTTTAATAGAATCATCTGTTCTATCGTTAAAAGACGATCAATATTCAATTCAATAAGTTTACCTTCTGTATCTGTTTTATACTCAATTATTACTTGTTTGTCCTCACTTACTAAATAGTTATCTTGACGAGCTACAAAGTTATTAACACTAGCATCTTCACCACAACTACCAAGCAGAAAAATCAAAGTAAAAACAAGGAATATTTTACCATATTTCATCATTGGAACATCCCCAATCTGCCTAAGGTGTCATTTATTATTTCAAGAATATCTCCAGCATTTTTTAATCTTACTTTCTTAATAACTTCATGATCTCTACCTAAATAATCTATCGTTCCATCGGACCATATATTATTTACATCCTCATCCTGATAGTCCTCTTTCAATTCTAACAAATTAACTGATTGGTTTGCTAAAACATAGTTTTCCAATACGCGTATTTCTTCCACTGTCTCAAAAACATCTTCGTAATTATTACCGGCTTGAATTATTGACATCGGTAATACTGAGATTATCTCTTTTACCCAAATATCTTCGCTAATACTATAATAAATGTTTTCAATAAATAGGATGTCCGCAAAACTGTTAATTGTAAAATCAGCATTTTTAAATCGTACTCTATTTAATTTTTCAATAGGCGATACTTCATTAGTATTGTATATAAATAGTTCAGTAAAGCCATCCTCATGAAATTGATACTCATCATAAGTACAATATCCGTTATCTCTTATATTGTAGAAATATGTTGTATCTCCAATTCTTAAAAATCTAGGAATTTGTAATTCTATCTCAATATCACAAGAAGCTAATTCATCAGTAGATACTAAAGAATTAATTGTATCGTTACTAGATAATGTATCTGTGTCGAATGAAGTATATTCTAAAGCTTCAAAGAACGTAAATAATTGATC
>LGOV01019020.1_pt1 | contig 18552 bp, 13 predicted proteins | sample 469881 | NCBI WGS metagenome assembly LGOV01 (sample SAMN03857199, study PRJNA290197) | marine sediment metagenome | biome: marine cold seep biome; feature: cold seep; material: marine sediment; isolation source: sample #5579, elevator 3A push core 41 containing 12 cm of sediment... ...
AAAAATAGTGCAACGTATATCATTTATACCAGTGGTACGACTGGTGATCCAAAAGGGGTTGTGATCGAGCAAGGGAGCCTGTTAAACCTCGCAGAGGGTCTGTTCTCAGAGGTCTATTCTCCCCAATGGAGTGATCGGCAGGTTCGTGTGGCCCTTTTAGCCTCGTTTTCGTTTGATGCTTCGATCCAGCAACTTGTTGCGGTTCTGCTTGGTGGACACAGTCTGTATATCGTCTCTGATGATCTGCGCCGCGATCCGGCTGCGCTCCATCACTTTTTAGAAAAGAACAAGATTTCCGTGTGTGATGGAACTCCGAGTCTGTTTTCGCTGTTAACAGAGTACTGGCATGAGCATCAACGCTGTAGTTGCGTCGATACCTATTTGCTCGGTGGCGAAGAGCTCAGAGCCGATCTTTTGGCGAGTTATTTTTCCATTGAAGGTCATGAGAAAAAGCGTCTATTCAACGCTTACGGCCCGACGGAGTGCTGTGTTGATAGCACCCTTTATTCGGTCAATTTCAATAACCATCGTGATTATGTTATCCCTCCCATTGGTTATGCTTTGCCCCACGTCACCCTTTCGGTGCGTGATAAAAATGGTTCTTTGCTGCCTGAGGGGATTCCGGGGGAGCTTTGGATTTGTGGCAGGGGCGTTTCGCGGGGATATTATCGAGATCAACACTTGACAGATATGCGTTTTGTTCTGTCTCAGGGGGAGCGTTGGTATCGAACTGGGGATATTTGTCGCCAACTGGAGGGGGGATTGTTTCTTTTTGCTGGACGTGAAGATCAGCAGGTAAAAGTCGGTGGCTATCGGATTGAGATCGGTGAGGTTGAGTCGATTCTCCACCAATGCCCTCAGGTTAATAGTGCGATCGTTGTTGCCGATGATTTTACTGGAAGTGGAGTGCGAACTCTGGCGAGCTATATTGTACCATCTGGTTCATTCGACCCGTCGCAGATCAGAGCCTTTCTTTCAATTCAATTACCGACCTATGCCATTCCAACTCATTTTATTCCGATGCCGGAGTTGCCGGTTACTGTGAGTGGCAAGGTGGATCGAAAGAGCCTCCCTTCGCCAGTTCAGACGGTCTCTTCTGACGCCGGGCGGGCTCTTTGCGGTGAGGTTGAAAATCGTATTGCTGATCTTTGGAGCCAACTACTCGGCAGGAAAGTAGATGATGCCGCTGCCGATTTCTTCGAACTCGGCGGCCATAGCGTCCTCGGTATTCGACTGATTTCGCTGCTGGAGAAGGCCTTCAATCGCAGGCTCTCTCTCTCTCAGCTCTTCAAGGCTCCGACCATTGGCGCGATTGCAGATTTTATGGTGAAGGATGATGCCGGTTGTGCGGTCTATACCCCAGTTATTCCTATTTCGACACAGGGTGAGGGGGCGCCGATTTTTATGTTTCATCCCGTTGGCGGAAATGTCCTCTGTTATCGGCCTTTGGCAAATGAATTCGCCGGCCTAAACCCTGTCTATGCGGTTGAGGCCCCCGGAACCGATAGCGAGTGGCCACAGTTGGCAAGCGTCGAGGCGATGGCTAAATCGTATTTGACGGAAATGCTTGAGGTGGCCGGTGATGGGCCGATGATTTTTGTTGGCTGGAGTTTTGGTGGTCTGGTGGCCTTTGAAGCAGCACAACAGTTTGCCGCTCGGGGTGGAGCGGTTGTGGCGCTGATTTTGCTTGATACCGTAGCTAGCAACACGGTCGTTAAAGAGGTTGTTCAGAAGGATGAGGCTGCGATGCTCGCCAGACTATTCAGCGAGCAACTGCAAGTCAGCGAGGAGGAGATTCGCTCCAGAACTGGTGAAGATCGTCTCGAATATTTGATTGCACTAGGGGTTGAAAATGGCCTATTACCCTTTGGTTTTGGCCACAGGCAAATGCGCCGTTTATTGCAGACCTACCATAATAATGCTCTTGCCGCTGCCCGCTACACGCCGCGCCCAACCGCCCATAAAGCACTGCTGATCCGTCCGACAACGGGTTCTCTTTCGGCGCTTAATGTCCCTGACGATCCACTGCAAGGCTGGGGGCCCCTTTTACAGGGGGGGACCACTTTGCAATGGATTAGTGGTAATCATGAGTCGATGCTTATGCCGCATTCGGTTGGGGAGTTGGGGATGCAGATCAAAGATTACTTGGAGTCACTATGATAGACGCTAAACTAAGCGCAGATTTATCAACTGCTCGGGGGACTTTAGCGGTCATCTTTCCTGGTCAAGGCAGTCAAGTGGGGGGGATGGGCCGTCAATTGATACAAAACTACCCCGCTGCGCAGCTTCGGTTAGAGGAGTTTTCTAACGCGGTCGATGTTGATCTGAATAACGTGCTTTGTGGTGATTTTGTTACCAACGACCCTGTTTGGGTACATTTGGCAATGGTAAGTTTCGGAATCATTGCCTGGGAATGGTTAACACAGGTAGCAGGTTATGAGCCTGATATGGTTGCTGGTCACAGCTTGGGGGAGATTACCGCGCTCTCGTGTGCTGGAGTTGTCGACCCAGTGACGGCTATCCGTCTGGCGCAGCAGCGTGGACTTCTGATCGCTGAGGCATGCAAGGAGTCTCAGGGGGGAATGAAGGCATTTGTTGGTGCTCCCTTGGCTGATATTTGCGCCCTGTTTAACCAGTGGAAAGAGAGTTTTACCACCGCGATGCCGGTGTGGGAGGCTAATTATAATGGTCCTGAGCAACTGGTGATTGCGGGGGAACTCAACACCATTCAAGTGTTTGAAGAGGGATTGAGTTCAACGGGGATTTCGGCGGTTACGCTGGCCACAGCCGGAGCTTTTCATACCCCATTTATGAATACAGCGGCAGAAAAATTGGCTGCATTCGCCGAATCAATAACCTTTCACCCGGCGCACATTCCGCTGATCTCTTCTCTTACTGGCCGCCAGCTGACCAGTAGTCAAGGGTTGGGCGTTCATCTGGCTTTACAATTGGTCAGCCCTGTTCTATGGTTGCCTGCTATGCAGTGTATGCAGCGTGCGCAAATTACCAAACTGATTGAGGTTATTCCGCAGGGGGGGGTTCTTAGCCAACTTGCCGCCAGTTGCAAAGACTGGCCTGTGACCACGACCCGAATTTGTGATCTATTCGAAGAGAGTTCTTCAGTTTCCTGAAAGTAGATGTAAAAATGAAAATTTTTTATGTGCGGATTTTTCTGGTTCTTTTTCTTTGTTTTTTGCCTCTGCAGAGTGTTGCGCTTGAGCATGACCTCCACACGTATGCTGATGATTTTCTCAAGCAGACGGGTGCGCCGGGGGTGACTATCGCGCTGCTCAAGAAAGGGCAGACTCATCCGTTGTGTGTCTCTTCGGGAACTGCTTGCGTGAGTCAAAATGTAGCGATGCGCGATGGCGCGGTGATGAAATTGGGTTCGGTGACAAAGTTGTTCACTGCGGTGCGAATTATGATGCTTATCGAGGATGGGGTGATCGGTTATGGCACTCCGATGAGTCGGTTTTTCCCAACGTTTCCTCGCGGCGACGAAATTAAAGTTCGTCATCTGCTGGCCCATACCTCCGGGTTGCACGAGATGTTACGTATCGAACCTTTTCATTCGAATATGAGTAAAGCATGGACTGCGGCTGAGTTGCTGAAGATGGTTGCTGGAGCTCCGCTCGATTTTACCCCCGGGACAGCCCAGGCCTATTCCAATTCTGGTTATTTGGTTTTGGGGATGATGATTGAAGCGTTGAGCGGAGAATCCTACGATCAGCAGATTAGAGAGAAGATTGCTGCTCCGTTGGGGATGACGTGTTTGCAGGCTGGTGACGATACCAGCATTATCATAGATGAATGTTGTGGTTATAGCAGTGACGCAGTTGGGACGTTATGTAAGCCGATGTTGGCGAGCCTTGTTCCACCGCTTGCCACAGGGAACCTTATCGGCAGCGCAGCTGATGTGGTGAGAATGGTTAATCTGACAAAGTTGCTCAGGGAGAACTTTATTGATACCCCTCCTTCAGGCTCCTATATCCTCGACAATGGTAAATTGGCACAAAGAGATGTTCACTATCTCGATCTTTCTTATCGTGCCAGTTATCATGAGGGATTTGCGACCTTCTGTTTTCAAGATCGGGATTTAAATCTGATCGGTAAAGCCGGCACGTTCCCAGGCTTTGCTTCCTGGTTTTTGTACGACCCGGTCACGCAGCAGGCGGTTGTCGTCTGTACTAACCTAGAGACGAAAATAATGCAGATCATGCAGTTGGCGGTAAAGGTTTTTGACCAGCAGGCGCAACGGAAATTGCCGGCTCAATAAGGACTATTTATTTCTTCAAGCCGAGTAAAAAGCAGGGATTCGTTTGATTTTATGAGTCTTGGCTTTGGTTGTTGATCAGTTGTATTATTTAAATTCGATAATTGTATAACGATTCAATACGATGTGCTGAATCGTTACTGTAATTTCAATATGTCGGCAAGCAGTCGATGTTCTTTATTGTTTTAGGAGCTTTAAGTTTTGAAACGTGGACTATTTTTCAGACTATTAAAAGACCACTCAAAAGGGCAAGCGCTAAAAATTTTTGCTGCGGCTATTGCCTCTGGTTTTATGCAAAGTCTAACGATCCTTGTTGTCAGCTTTGCGCTCGATGATATTAAGGCCGGGGAAGTTTCAATCCGCTATTTTTTGCTGTTTCTACTCTCAGTGGGGGCTTACTTTGTCTGTTATCGTTATGCAGTTGGCCATTCAACAACAGTTGCTCTCAGGGTGGTTTCTTCATTACAAATGCAATTGACGAATGCACTGAAAAAATTGCCTTTACGTAATTTTGAACAATTGGATGAAGGTCAGGTTTATAATGAAATAATCGGCAATAAGGATATCATTGTTGAGGCCGCACGTTTTGTGGTTATGGCCGTATCGGGTTCGTCGTTGATGGTTGTGGCTTTTGCCTTTTCACTTTATCTTTCGGTTTCGGGTTTTTTGGTTATTTTGCTGACTCTCGTTTTCGGCATCCTGTTTTTATCCCTTGTTCAGGTCGATGTCATGCGGTTACAGCAAAAAGCTCAAAGTCTCGATGAGCGCTTTATTCGATGCCTTAAAGATGTGATCTTCGGTTTTACCGAACTGAAGATGAATAAAGCAAAACAGGATGAATTATTTGAAGTAGAAGTTGTTAGCAGAGCCGCTGAATGTACGAAGATCAAGCAGCAGTCAGAGCAATCACTGGTACGGGGGCTCGCTTTTTTTTCATCATTTGTTTTTTTCCCGGTAGCAGCCATTGTTTTTATTCTCCCCGGTTTTATTGAACTCTCTTTTGAAGATACGGTAAAGTTGATTGGGATTACGCTCTTCTCTTTAGGGCCATTGTCCAGCATTGTTATGGCGTTGCCTGTTTTAAGTAAAGCAGAGATGATGCTGATCAATGTCAAAAAATTCCAGGAAACTCTTGAGCAGATGGGGGAAACCTTAAGCTCAGATCCAGTCGTTCCATTGGATTTTCAACGGCTTGAGTTGCGCAATTGCAAGTTCCATTATAAGTCAGAAGATGGCCTTCCTCAGTTCTCTCTCGACATAGATCAGTTTCATCTGGATAAAAACGAAATCGTTTTTCTCACCGGTGGTAATGGCAGCGGCAAAACTTCTTTAATGAAGGTTCTGGCCGGATTATATCCGCCTGATTCTGGTGAAATCACAATCGATAATCGCTCTATCGATGATGTCGGCTTGGCCAATTATCGGAGTTCCTTTTCCATGGTTCTGATGAATTTCCATCTATTCGAGAAGCTTTATGGGGTTGTTCCTGTTGATACGGCTTACTGCCAGGAACTTCTTAAAGATATGCTGTTGGATGATAAAATATCACTTGTTGATGGCTGTCGTTTTTCATCTACAGAGGTTTCAAGTGGGCAACGCAAGCGGTTGGCCGTTGTTGCTGCATGTTTGGAAAAGAAGGATATCCTGCTATTTGATGAAGTTGCAGCAGATTTTGACCCAATTTTCCGTAAATTTTTCTATGAAGAATTTATCCCAAAATTACGACAATCTGGGAAAACAATCCTTGCCATTTCACATGATGATCGTTATTACCACATTGCTGATCGTGTTGTTACTATGCGTTATGGGGAAATTGATTCAACAATAATGAGTTAATAAACAATGCGTTAACAGACTGTCGGGCTTGACGGGCTGTAGCGTCCATGTTGAGTCCGACAGTCTGCTAAGCCGTTTTATGCACATCTTCAATGAAGGTTTTAATATGATAGATTGTCTGAAAAAATACTGTAATTTCATATTGTGTGTCACCACTTTGGCTTTAACGTTGGTAATTGTTCTTATCTTTTTCCCAGTTAATTATACACAAGTTCAGGCTGATTACGATTACGGTTATCTCGCTGATCTCTATCGTGAAGTAGAACAGATCAAGGTTCCAAACGAAAACAGAGGGTATCTTTCTGAGATCATAGAAAATAGGTTAAGCTGCTCTGCTGATTCAAAAAGTTATAGAGAACGGATGACCGATTGTAATCCAAAGTACAAAGCGGATCTGGTTCTTTTTGCACGAGAACATATTCGTTCAAACCCCCTCTTAGGGAGTTTTGTTGTTAACTCTGAACTCTGTCCGGTGATGTACAATATCTGTCGCGGAACTGGCGATAACTCAAAGGAAAAGTGCATAGAACTTGAGGGCCAGTGCATAGAATTTATGCTGGATAAATATTGGCGAGGAAACAACAATTCTGATTTTTTATCAGGATATGTTTCAAAATAATAGAATGATTCAGCACAGCGGGTGGCGTGCTGAATTGTTACAGAGTACGTTTTTATCAGATACTGAAGTTGTTATGAATCACCAAAAGCGGAGAGCTTTGCATGGATACTCATTCAGAAAAATACGCTATTAAGTATTATTTTATAGCGACGTTATTTACGGCGGCATTTATTGTCTTGTTCTTTTGGCCGCAGATTGTTGTTTCCGTCAAATCGGGAGAGGCGGGTGTCCTTTATTCTCGTTTGTTTGGTGGGACAGATGTCGATCGAGTTTATGATGAAGGAGCACATTTTATCGCTCCTTGGGATATCATGTATGTTTATGATACCCGTATTCAAGAGCGTACTAATAGCTTTGAAGTTCTGAGTAGCGATGGTCTGACCGTTCAAGTATTGGCGTCTATTCGTTATCAGGTGATCTCTCAACGGCTTCCAGAATTACACATAAATATTGGCCCAGATTATGAGCGGATTATCATCGGCNNGCCCAGCATTTGTTTCTTCAATTCGTGAGTCAATTGGTCGCTATCGTCCCGAAGAGCTTTACACTTCTGCCCGCCAAGAGATTCAGGATCAGGCTTTGATTGAGGCTGTAAATGAGGTGAGTCGGATGCCCGTCTTGATTAATAGCATTATTATAAAAAAAATCACCTTGCCAGACAAAATTAACCGGTCGATTGAAGCTAAACTTTCCGAGGAGCAAGAAACTCTGCGTTATGTTTATCTGCTACAGAAAACGTTTCAAGAAGTTAAACGGGTTGCCCTTGAGGCGGAGGGAATCCGTCTGTATCAGTCAGCGATCAATGAGGGGTTGACCGAAAACTTTTTACGTTTTGAAGGGATTCAGGCCACTCGACAGCTTGCTTCAAGTCCAAATGCTAAACTGGTAGTTATCGGTGGTAAAGATGGGTTGCCTCTTATTCTTAATTCAGATTTTACTTCTGAGAAACCAGGTCAGAAGCCCGATACTGTGGCCGAGAACCCGACGCAGACAAGCCAGGTAAATCCTTCTGAGCTGTCCGTCCCTGAAGAGTCTATCTCTGATTTTGATTTTAATAAAATTGATCAGAACATGGCGGAGATGTGGAAGAAAGTTATGGCAGGTACGATGCCTGAATCGTATACGGCACCTGAGGGTCCATAAGGAGTTTCTATGATTCAGATGATTTTGATTGTGTTTATTGCGAGTTTTATTGTGGCACTGCTTGGTCGTAACCGAAAGTTTGGCTTTTGGGGGTATTTTTTCTCCTCGTTGCTGTTGTCGCCGATCATAGGTCTATTACTGGTCATCGCAAGTGCTGAAAAAGTAAAAGAGCACAATGTTCTAACAAGGAACTGTAGTGATGATTAAGTTAGTCATTCTGCCTCACGCTGGGAGCGGGGCTCATGCATATAGAAATTTGCAGAACACTCTCGGTCCAACCATGAATTCTTATTGTCATGACCTTCCAGGACACGGTAAGCGTGCGAGCGAACCCCTTGTCGAGAGTATGCAGCCGTTGGTCAGTGATCTAATGCAACAGCTTGATTTTCTTGGCGATGAACCATGGGCCATCTTTGGTCATAGCTTGGGGGCCTGGCTGGGGCACGCTTTGGTTCTTGAACGCGAGGCTCTAGGTTTGTCCTTGCCAGTGGTTTTTTTTGCTTCGGGGGCTTCGGCTCCTAAAGAACACGTTCAACAGCAGATCTCTGCACTGCCGACGGAGCCGTTTTGGGAGAAAATTCGCGCTTACGGTTTGCTGCCTGCTGAAATTGTGAATGATCAGGGGTTTCGGGAGTACTTCGAAGTCCTTTTGCGCAACGATTTTTCTGTGGTTGAAAGCTATCGACCAGCTCTGTCTCCGCTCAATGTTCCATTGCATGTTCTTTATGGTCAGGAAGATATGTCGGACCACCAAGCTGAGTCTTGGTGTGAAGCGAGTTTGAAAGAGGTTCAGCGTCACCCTTTTGACGGTGGGCATTTTTTTCTCTTTGATCATCTTGACGGAGTCAGCCAGCTTATCCAAGCGGTACTTAGCTCAGTTACGGATAAACATTCACAGGCGACATGATTTATCAGGTCCCAGTCGCAAAGCGGCCAGTCTCCCTGTATTGGTGTAATATCGCCGACTACGATTGTGAGAGCTTGTTGTCTGCCGGTTTGGCTAAGATTCCAGAGCGATTGCATATCGATATTTTGAGATTTAAACGGCGAGAGGATCGATTAAGCNNNGGATTGTGGCGCGGCGGATGGTTAGCATCGCCTTGGAGGACTCAGGATTTTTTTTTGAGGCTACTCTCGAAAACTGGCAGACAGATCGCTGGGGACGGCCCTCTATCGTAAATTCAAGCATTGATTTTTCTGTCAGTCATTCACAATCTATGGTGGTTGTTGCCATGGTGCACAACGGTAGGGTCGGGGTGGATGTTGAACATTTTCGCACTATCGATCTTGAATCGATCCGGCCATTTTTATCAAATGCAGAGTTAAGGCATTTAGCAACAGTCAATAATCCTCAAAGAGAGGCTGTGAATTGCTGGTGTTTAAGGGAAGCTATTCTAAAAGCTGATGGGCGAGGGTTGTTGGCGCCAGAGGAATTTATTCGTAATATTAAGAGTGCTGAAACACCGCAGGGTGGCGTTTGGAGGGTTGAAAATTATACAGTTAATGATGCCGCTGTTTTTTTGGCAACAGACCAGAGAACAGCGCAGGTCTCGCATAAATATTTGAAATTTTCTGATTTAATCTAAACTTCAAATGTGCCCACTGTGTCAGATTTTCCCCCGTAATGTAATGATGGAGTTTGAAATAATGAAGCCACAACTAATCTGCCATGGCAGGGTCCTGACAGTTTTTGTTCGATATCTCTTTTGTCTGGTACTGATTTTGACTTCCAGCCTGTGCTTTGCTGAATCTGCACCACGGGAATTTAGGGTTGGTTTCTTTCAGCATGGATCATACTGGACCTCTGACCTTGTCTTTTCAGCTCTTAAACAAGAGTTGAAAAAAGAGGGTTGGGATAAGCGTGTCATTTTTGTTAATGACGCACATTTTAGCCCTGGGTGGGATGTGTCTGAGGGGGAACTTGAGGTGCGTTCCGAAGAACTAATGGTGCGCAATGATTTGGACTTGATTGTTGTGATGGGGACTAAAGCCACCCGTGCCTTACTGGTGAAGAATAATCGGCGCACACCCATTCTTGCCCTCGACATCACAGACCCTGTTAAATCAGGACTTGTTGCCTCTGTAAATGATTCTGGGATTGATAACTTTACCACGATTATTCAGAACAATTTGTGGACGGATATGTTTCACTTATTTCACCAAACGGTGAATTTTAATCGTTTGGGAATTGTTATGACAAATAATTTGGATGGGAAGATATTCAGCCATCTCGATGCTACAAAAAAAGTGGCTCGGGATCGCGGCTTTGATCTGGTGATATATAATGAATTAGAAGAAGGTGCTGGCCGTGAAGAGTGTCAGCACGCCGTTGATGTATTGATCGACAAAGGTATTGATGCGTTTGTGTTGCCTATTAGCAGTGGTTTTGATTTAAATAATGTTGCGGGAATTCTTGAACATCTTCATGCGGCCAAGGTCGCAACCTTTGCCAGCGAAGGTACGCCGTTGGTAAAAGCAGGTGCTCTTATCGGGGTCTCAAATCAAAATATCGAAGATGTTGGCAGTATGTCGGCTCAAATGATGATCAAAATCCTCCAGGGGGCAACCCCGAGGGATTTACCCATGTTGTTGTGGAGTCCACCATCCATTTCATTAAATCTCGAAACAGCGGAAAAGCTCGGAGTTATTTTTTCATTTTCGATGCTATCAGTAGCTGATGAAATTATTATAAACCTGTAACTGCTCAGCGTGAATAGCGTTTCCTCTCCCTGTGCTTTCACTCTATATAAGGGACTCATGGATCCATCCTGAGTAGTGTCAATCTTCTGACCTGTTCATACGTCTAGTGGCCATCATGCCAGCGAAGGTGGTTGTATGCCAAAAGAATCATGCCTTGTAAACGCCTAAAATTTCTTACTTATAAATAATTTTATAACCTGAATTCAAGTCATAAGCTGAATTCAATATCACGTAGTTCCTATATGGTAGTTGATTCATCCTCAGGCAACAATTCCACCAGTTCTTCTATTTTGCACCCAAAAAATAAACAAATTTTTTCCAAATTTCCGATCGTGGTATTCGTTGCTTTTTGGTTGGTTATACGCGATAGGGTTGATAAGTGAATGCCAGTTTCTTGCGCAATTTCTCACTTTAGCTCTATGGAGGTACTTATGGGAATTTATCTAACAACAGGCGAATTGGCTTCAAGATTACATTACGAATCTCGTTATATCCGCAGTGTTCTAAAGGATACATAGGGTTATCGAAGGGATTCATTACATCCGTCTGTTTGGACGGCGAAGATTCTTTAAATTTGGGATGCTATTGAAAAAAACATGGTTTAAGTAGTGAAGCAAAAGCCAACCATTTCAATGGCTAATGGAGGTATCTGTTCTGGGTAGAATCCGAGGTCAAACAAACTGGGGGGCACTTATGACTTGAATTCAGGCCTGACTAATTATTTGGCTGGCGTTTTTTTCTGAACTGATATTTAAGACAATCCTGTGTATTTTCAATGCGGTAGTCAATTTAACAATAAATTTAACAAACCTGTTCGGTGCAATTTCTATTAATAAAGTTGCGGTATCGACTTTAGTTGCTAACCTTATTAGACACAACTTAAGGTCGTGCTGACGGTTATGATTATTCATAGATTATTATTGTGTGGGAATAATTATGGTTCATTTTAGTTTTGAGAGGGTGAATAGAGATGATCCGCGGATGGAGGAACTGTTCCGTTTACGTTATCAAGTCTATTGCACAGAGTGTGGTTTTGAGTCGGATGAAGATCATCCTAATGGTCTTGAGTTTGACGAATATGATCAGTATGCCAGACATTTTTGCGCAGTAGTTGTGGAAACAGGCCAGATTATTGGCACTGTTCGTATTGTTTTAAATTCTCCTTTAGGTCTACCAATTGATAAACATTGTGTCATTGATTCTGAAAAACTTTTTACTGGTGATCCTAAAAAGATTGGTGAGGTTTCTCGTTTGGCAATCAGTAAAGATTTTAGACGGCGTGAAATCGATAGGGCTATCTACGCCCAACGTGATGTGGATCGAGTTGATAGTAGGCATTTGCATAAAGAACGGCGCGCATTTGAGGGTCTCATTGTGGCTGGCCTTTACCAGTGTGTTTATCACGAAAGCGTTGCGTTGGGGTTAACCCATTGGTATGCCGTCATGGCCAAGGGGCTCTGTGGACTGTTGAGGCGGTGGGGAATTTCTTGGGTAAAAGTTGGTGAACAGGTTGAATATCATGGATTGCGTGGCCCCTATATGGCGGTTATTGTTGAAATCGAGGAACAGGTGGCCAGACTTAATCCTCTTCTGTTGAAAAAACCTCTGGGGTGGGTAGATAGCTGATTTTGAACGCTAATCTCATAATTTATTTGAGTTAAATTGAACGGAGAGTTTATGGATTTTATGACAAATACACTCAAATTAGTAATGGTTTTACTGCTCCTTGTTGGCTGTCAGGAACAAAGCAAAGAAGTTCTGGTTCAAGACGGCATGGAGATGGTGACACAAGGCAACCCGTTGGGAGCCATCGTCCTGTTTAGTAGTGCTCTGGATAAAGATGCTAATTATATCACAGCTCGTCATCAACTTGGGTTGGCTTATCACAAGAGCGGTAAGCTCGAAAAGGCTGAAAGGGAATTTCAAAAAGTTCGCTTGCAAAGCCCTGACAATGGCGTGGTTTTGTTAGATATCGCTTCTCTGTATTTAGATATGCGTAAAATTGATGACGCTGAAGTAGAGATTCGACAGTTCTTAAAAAAACATTCTAAAAATACTCGATCTCAAGAGTATCTTGGCCGAATACTCAATGTACGCGGTGATTTAAATGGTGCTGAACTTCTCTTCGATGAAGCAATTGAGCTTGACGAAAAAAATATTGATGCTCGATTAGCTTTGGCACAGTTTCATATGAAACAGGGTAGAAGTAGCGATGCCCGTGTCCTATTGATCAAGGCGGCAGAAGATTTTCCTAAGATAAAAGATTCATATTATATGTTAGCAGCTCTTGAGATGCATGCAGGGCACAATCTCGAAGCTTTAAGGGCATATCGGCAAGTGGTTATTATTGATGCAAGTGATGTCGGTGCGTTGTATATGGCCAGTATTCTGGCTCTTAATATTGGAAATAGCGTAGATGCCCAGCAGGGCGTTGATGATATGTCTAAGCGCTTTCCAGGCCATCCATTAACATCTCGACTTATGGGGATGGTTGCCTATACAGATGGCGATTTTGAAAATGCCACAGTTAAATTACGACTCTCTTTAAGAGAGATACCTGATCTGATCAGTTACTACTTTCTTGGTTTGGCCGAGTATAAATTGGGTCATTTTGAATTGGCTTTAAATCAGTTTAGAAATGCTCTCGATATCCATTCTGGTCATCATCAATCTCGTCTGATGATTGGTTTGACCTTCCTTCGACAAAAGCGTTTAGACGATTGTATCAGGCAGATCACTCAGGTTTTGGAACAGAATGATAAGATTGCTATGGCGCATAACGTGGTTGGTAGTGCTTATCTTGCTAAGGGTGAGTTTGACAAAGCCATGAGTCACATTGACCGTGCAATCGAGCTTGATCCGGGGCTTGCTGATGCACATATGAAAAAAGGGTTGTTTAATCTATCTAATGGGAATAATGCGGACGCGGAAATCGAATTGGAAATGGCTGTGGAAGCGGCACCAGATTCGTTAAATAATCGCTTATTGCTTGCTTCACTTAACTTACGCCAACAGAATTATCGCAATGCTATTGAAATACTGCAACAAGGGTTAGACGGCAGTGAACAGGATGCACTGTTATACAATTATATGGCGGCCGCATATCTGGCCCAGAAACAGGTAAATGAAGGAATTGACGCGCTGAATAAAGCGAAACAGATTAAACCGAACTACCTGACTCCTTATTTTAACTTGGTCAACTATTATTTATCAAACCAGCAGCGAGATAAGGCGATCGAAGAATATCGTAATGTTCTCAAAATTTCCCCAGAAAATGTCAAAGCATTAATTTCCCTCGCCGTATTGCAAGAGATTGACGGAGATACTCCAGCGGCTAAGGCTGGTTATGAGGCGGCTCGTAATACAACTGCCCCTGAAGGGTTTTTGGCTTTAGCTGCTTATTTGTCGCGCTGCAACCAGCCTGATGAGGCAGCTAGAGTTGTCAAGGCTGCTTATCAAGCACATCCTAAACATCCTGCTATCCTTGAAACGCATGGTAAGTTTTTGTTTAAAGGACACGATTACGCCCATGCGGTAAAAATATTTAAAGCTTTGGATAGCGCTAGACCAGGTTCGGGGGCATCGTTATTGGCCGAAACGTGGCTTGCTAGCGGTGACCGAGATAATGCCGTGGCTGTGGCTCAAAAGCTGATTGATGAGCGGCCAGAGGCAATTGACGGTTATATGTTGAAAGCGGCAATTTATCAGCGCTTAGGAGAAGTTGAATCTGCAGAGGCTGCGTTAAAACAAGGTATCAGTTCTGTCAAGGATGCCCCGATACTCTCTTTGGAGCTTGGTCGACTTTACACTCGAAGTCAGAACACCTCTCAGGCGTTGGAAACCTTCTCCGCTCTTCGTAATGACTACCCCGAATTTGTCCCAGGTATCTTTGCTCTCGGTGCCTATTATGATCATCAAGGGGATAAACGCAAGGCTGTCGATCTTTATCGTGAATCATTGGCTAAAGCAGAGAACTACACAGCTGCATTGAATAATTTGGCTTATCTTTATGCTGATAATTATGGCTCACCTGAAGAGGGACTCTTGTTGGCAATTAAGGCTTTTCGCAACGAACCTGGAAACCCAGGAATTCTCGATACTCTCGGATTGGCACTGTTGAAGAATCAACGCTATGAAGAGGCCGTCAATGTCTTAAATAAGGCTGTAGTAATGTTGCCAAAGGTTGCTATGATCCATCTTCACCATGGGCAGGCGCTATTAGGTGCGGGGCAAACTGATGAGGCGTGTGATGCCCTGCAACAGGCTGCCGATTTAGGTTTTGGGCCAGAAGTTGATCAAGCACAGCAACTTCTTAAGGATATACAACGCTAGATTAACGGACGGATGATGCGATGCGGAAACTGACTTCATTTATTATCCTCGTTGACCTAGCACTCGCTGCTCTTGCGTTGGTGCTCGGCAATGTGATGCGTTTCGATGGTGTTTGTACTGTTGAAACCATCGCAGGTTCTGTCGGAATGCGTTTGATGGTCTTTATGTTACTGGCCGTGTTTTCTTCGTATTTTTGTGAGATGTACCGCTGGGATGAAACTAACGATAAGTTCGACTTGGCAGCCCGTACTGCTGTTGCCATCATGTTGGCTTTTTTCATGCTCTCTGCTTCTTACTATCTTTTACCGATGGCAATGATCGGGCGCGGGGTTCTGTCCTCGTCATTGTTAATTTTTGGTGCGCTACAGTTTATTGCTCACCTCGGTTTTATGTCATTGATGAGATTGCCAGCCTTTGCAATACGAATTCTTATTCTTGGAGCTGGTCCATTGGCCGAGTCGGTCGAGAAGTTTTTATCTGAAAATAAAGGTCCCTATGTTCTTGCCGGATTTATCCGTCCCGAGAACGGTCTATGCACGGTTTCAGAGGATAAGATTATTGGCGGTGATGATGAGCTTGGTCCATTGATCAAACGTGAAGGGGTTAGTCGCCTAGTGGTGGCGGTAACAGAACGTCGGGGAGTGTTACCGGTTCAAAATCTGTTGCGCTGCAAGTTGAACGGGGTTGATATTATCGATGCCGCAAGTTTTTGTGAGGATACCACTCGTAAATTGCTTGTTGAAAATATAAAGCCAAGTTGGTTTATCTATTCGGATGGCTTCCGCATCACCCCGTTTTTACATTTCATCAAACGGATTCTAGATATTGTCCTTTCCATCTTTGGTATGGTTCTGCTTTTGCCTGTCTGGCCTATTGTTGCATTTCTCGTTCGGTACGACTCGCCAGGGCCCATCTTTTTCCGTCAAATTCGTGTTGGTGAACGTGAAGTTCCATTTACGATCTATAAGTTTCGTACCATGCGTCAGGATGCTGAAAAAGAAACTGGTGCCGTGTGGGCGACTGAAAATGACGTGCGGATCACTAAGGTAGGCAAGTTTTTGCGTAAAACCAGATTGGATGAGTTCCCTCAGCTATACAATGTACTGAAAGGGGAGATGAGTCTGGTCGGTCCTCGCCCAGAACGACCAGAATTCGTTGAGCAACTCAACGAGAAAATTCCTTATTACCCGACACGTCATTTCATGAAACCCGGAGTCACAGGATGGGCGCAGATTTGTTATCCCTATGGTGCTTCAGATGAAGATGCGCTGGAAAAATTACGTTATGACCTTTATTACATTAAAAATTACACTGTTCTCTTTGATTTTCTCATCATTCTAGAGACGATCAAGGTCGTACTTTTTGGTCGCGGAGGTAGATAAATGAAACGAATGCTCTTCTGTCTGTGTGTTCTCGGGCTGTTTTTTGCCAGTGTTGCTTGGAGTACCGATTATATCATCGGTGACGGTGATAGTTTGAGCGTCGCCGTATGGGGTGTCCCTGAACTGAGTGTTAGCATCATTGTCCGCCCCGATGGGAAAATTACGCTACCAGCTGCCGGAGATGTCGTGGCTACTGGTTTTACCCCGTCACAACTGGGACAAGAATTGACCCGTATCCTTGGAGATTACGTTAAGGCCCCCATTGTGACCGTTACGGTGGTGGGGATAACGAATAATCGTATCTATATCTCGGGGAGTGGGGTGCCGTCACAAGTTGTTCTTTTAACAGGTCGTACCACCCTTTTTAAACTTATGTGTGGGGTCGAAGGCATTGTCAATGCTGACTTGCAACGAGCCTCGGTCGTGCGTAACGGTGAAAAGTTGAATGTCGATGTCTATGATCTTTTCATTGACGGCAACATTAAGGCAGACATTGATCTGATGCCCGACGACATCCTGTTTTTCCCGAGTAACGAGCTGAACAAGGTGTATGTCGTCGGTGCAGTGAATACCCCTCAGGCGATTATGTATCGCGATGGCTTGCGGATCCTCGATGTCATTCTTGAATCGGGAGGTTTTACTAAATTTGCTAAAGCTAGTGCTGTCTCGATTCTGCGTAAAAAATTTGATGAACAGGGTAATGAGCTCAGTGATGACCGGGTGCGTATTAAACTTAATTTGGATGACCTGATGAATGATGGAGAGTTGGAACACAACATTTCTCTTCAGCGTGGGGATTATGTTCTGGTCAAAGAAGGGATGTTTTAAGTGTGATTTTAATGGCTGAAGGTTCTGCGGTGAATTTTAACATCTATATAAGACAGGTGTTCAATGGACTCTCCAACGATTCAGATAAAAAAATATCTTCATCTACTGTATTGCCGGCGCTATATCTTTGTGATTGTTGCGACGACAACGGCATTGTTGATTGTTTTCGGAAGTTTTTTTTCCGTCAAACAATATGAGGCAGAAAGCACAGTTTTTATCGAAGCAAATGTGGTGAATCGGCTGATGAAAGGGCTGACGGTGTCACCGTCGATGGATGATCGAATTCGAGTCCTACGCTATCATATGCTCAGCAGAGATATTATCTCGCGAGTTTTGAAAAAGTTGGATAAGGATGTCATGGCCGGTACCGCCGAGGCCTTTGAATATTTGGTTCGCTATTGTCGAGAAACCACAGTCATCAATATCAAAGGGAAAGATCTTTTCTTCGTTTCATTTACGAATTCAGACCCTGAATTTGCAAAAAATTATATTAATACCTTGGTGACAACATACGTTGAAGAAAACATATCCGCTAAACGTGAAGAATCTTTTGGTGCAGGAAACTTTCTTGCTGAACAGGTCGATTTTTATAAGAAAAAGTTAGATAAGCTTGAAAGTGAAATTAACAATTACCGGAGAAAAACAGGAATATTTTCTACCGTAACCGAGGAATCAATTTTTGCTGAGATCAAAGACAGTAATCTAAAAATAAAAGACTTACAACTTAATATAAATGAGTTATTAGCCAAAATTAGTGCCATGAAGGAGCAGTTGATGGCGATGGAATCCATGGAGGCTTCAAATGGCAGTTCATTTGATGACTTGATGGGGGGATCGAACGACGAGATGCGGATCGATGCTTTAATGGATCATCTACAGGATATGTTGCTTGTCTATAACGATCAATATCCCGGCGTAATCAAGGTTAAGGAGCAGATAGCTGAGCTTGAAAAACGTCAACTGTTAGCGCCAGATGAAATCTTCGTTGATTCAGATAGGGCCTATAATCCACTCGAAAATCCAATATTTGTCGATTTGAAAATGCGCTTGAATACCACTCAGTCTGACCTTAAGGCTTTACAGGCTCAGGAAAGTGAATTGCTAGAACAGATTAATCGTAATAGGCAGATTTTGCAAAACTTTCCTCAGGATAAAAAAATTCTGGCTGATATGGAACGGGACCGCAATATGAATCGAAACGTGTATGAAACGTTGATTGCACGTGTTGGAATTGCTGAGGTGTCAAAACAGATGGAAGTGGCAGATAAAGCGACAACCTTTCGGATTCTCGATCCAGCGATTTTGCCAACTTTTCCGGTGGGAACTAAACGTTTAATGAAGATGATTTTGGGGCTTTTTGTCGGCCTTGGTGCAGGGGTTGGTGCTGTGGTTCTTCGGGATAAGTTGGATGATACCGTCAAAGATGCCGATGCCATCCG
>LGOV01001080.1_pt1 | contig 18415 bp, 25 predicted proteins | sample 469881 | NCBI WGS metagenome assembly LGOV01 (sample SAMN03857199, study PRJNA290197) | marine sediment metagenome | biome: marine cold seep biome; feature: cold seep; material: marine sediment; isolation source: sample #5579, elevator 3A push core 41 containing 12 cm of sediment... ...
ATTTTTTATGTATTAATTATAAATGTTTTTTATAAAGGTAAAATATGATATAATTAATCATATATAGGGTAAAGAATTGAGTTTTATAAATAATTAGCGAATAGTTTTTCAAGGAAAATTTTAAAATGACGATAATATATCAAAGAGAGGTGATAATATGTTAGATAAATCATTTTCACAAATTGATGTTTTTAAGAAAGCTCTTAATGTATCATGGTTACAGAACAAGGCTACTTCGAATAACATTGCAAATGTTGATACACCGGGATATAAAAAAGAAGTAGTTAAATTTGATTCTGTTTTAAATGATGCCGTTGATTTGGTTAAAACAAATAAAAATCATATTTCTTTAAATAATAGTGAACCTAGAATTGAGAAGGTAACAAATACTTCATTTAGAAAAGATGATAATAATGTTGATATTGATGTTGAAATGGCAGAACTTTCAAAAAATCAATTAAAATTTAATATTATTACATCGCAACTTAATAGTAAGCTTTCAAGATTAAGAAAAGCAATAGATAGTGGGAGGTAAATATTATGAGTTTATTTAATTCAATTGATATTAGTGCTACTGGTTTAACTGCTGAAAGATTACGAATGGATATTATATCTGAAAACATTGCAAATGCTGAAACTACTAGAACAGCAAGTGGTGGGCCTTATAGAAGAAAAATTCCTATTTATAAGGAGTTAGAATCAAATGATTTTTCAAGTGTGTTTAGTGATGCATTAGGTAATAATAGAGGGAATGGTGTTGAAGTCGTTGGTATAAAAGAAGATTTATCACCGTTTGTTAGAAAGTATGAACCGGAACATCCTGATGCAAATGAGGATGGGTATGTTTTATTACCAAATGTAAATGTAGTTTCAGAGATGATTAATATGGTATCGGCTTCAAAAGCATATGAGGCAAATGTAACTGCAATGAACAGTACAAAATCAATGATGATGAAAGCATTGGAAATAGGAAGATAGGTGTAAAATATGGATTTTAATAATATTTCGAAAATTTTTTCTTCTGAAAGTATAGATAAGTTAAGTACTAAAACTGATAATAGCATTAGTCAAGTTAATTTTTCTGAAATGCTTAATGATGCAATAAATAAAGTTAATGATGAACAAATTAATGCTGACAATATGGGTGAATTATTAGCAGCTGGAGAAGTTGAAAATGTACACGAGGTAATGATTGCAGCGCAAAAAGCTGAATTGACATTAAATTTAGCGATTGAAATAAAAAGTAAAATAATGGATGCGTATAAAGAAATTATGAGGATGCAAATTTAGTTAGAGGAGTATTAAATGGGGGATTTATTAAATAAAATTAAAGAGAAAACACTAGAAATATTTAAAAACTTAGATATGAAAAAAAGAATTTTATTTATTAGTCTGAGTTTAGGTTTTGTTATTATAGTTACTGCAAGTATAATGATTTTAACTGCAACGGAATACGTTACTTTGGCAAGTGGATTGACACTTTCTGAAGCTGCAGAAATTGATTCGAAATTAACGGAATTGGGAATTAGTCATAAAGATAATAATGTTACAGAGATACTGGTGGATAAAGATTCATTAAGTAGTGCTAAAATGGCGTTATCCATTGCAGGTGTTTATAATAAAAAAGATTTCACATGGACTGAAGCTTTTAATAATAGTAGTATTACAATGACTTCTGCTGAAAAAAGTAAAATGTATTTGTTGGCACAGGCAAGTGCATTAGCTTCATCAATAGAGTCAATTGACTCTGTAGAAAATGCGATTGTAAATTTATATGTGCCCGATGACAGTTCGTTTTTGATTAATGATAGTATGGAATCAAGAGTTTCTTGTGTAATTAAGACTAAATCTTCGACTGAATTGAGTCCGATACAAGTTAATGGAATTAAAATGATTTTATTAAATTCTGTTAAAGGGTTGTCTGAAAAGAATATTTCAATTATTGATACTTCAGGAAAAGAATTGACAAACGCAAATGCTTACAATGAGGATTATCAAGCGAATTCGCAATATGAATTAAAAACTGAAATTGAAAATAGATTGAAAAATAATCTTGTTGAATTTTTAGAAAATATATATGGAAGTAAAAATATTGAGGGGTTAGCATCTGTAACTTTAGACTTTGATAGTAAAGAAACTGTTTCAGAAGTTTTTCAGCCACCGAATGAAGACGAGAATTTAGGGCTAATACGCAGCATGTCGGAAGTGTCTGAAAATGTTGTTGGAGATTCAAGTGGTGGTGCTCCAGGAACTGATAGTAATGGCGGGAACACTCAATATAATGAAACTGAAAATAGTGCATCAGATTATCAAAAAATAAGTAAAAATTTAAATTACGAGCTTAATAAAATTAATACTAGAATAGTTAAGGCAAGAGGGACAATTTCTGATATTTCATTGGCTGTAATTATTAATACAAAAGTATTAAAAGATGAAATTTTAACTGAGGAACATAAGGCTCAAATTGAAAAATTAGTTTCTGCTTCTGCAGGATTAAATGCAAAAGTGGTCGAAGTTTCTGCTATGGAATTTGTTGATGAATTAGATCAATTTGATTTAGTATCTTCAACAGAGGATTCAAAAGCTTTCAATATTTTAATTATTATTGGTTTAGTATTAGTATTTGCAATTATAATTATATTTGTTATTGTATTTATGAAGAAAAAATCTAAGGTTAGAGAAACTGAATTAGTACAGAAAGTTGAAGAACAACAAGAAGCTTTAGATGAAATTAAGACTCAAGATGACGATGCATCTAGTCCTAAATATCAGATTAATAAATTTATTGATAAAAATCCAGAGGCTGTTGCACAACTGTTAAAAGCATGGCTAAATGAAGGTTAGGGGTTTATAATGGCAAAATCAAGTAGTTTATCAGGAAAAGAAAAAGCAGCTATTTTATTAATTGCAATTGGACCAGAAAAATCAGCTGAAATTTTTAAGAATTTAGATGATTCAGAAATGGAAGAATTGACATTAGAAATTGCTAATACAAGACAGATTGATCCTAATATAAGAGAGAGTGTTTTAGAAGAATTTTATCAAATATGTTTAGCTCAAGAGTTTGTTTCCGAAGGTGGAATATCTTATGCAAAAGCTGTGTTAGAAGAAGCGATGGGATCGCAAAAGGCTTTAGAAGTTATTAATAAACTTACTTCTAGTTTACAAGTAAAACCTTTTGAGTTTGTAAGGAAGATAGACCCTTCGCAGTTATTGAATTTTATTCAAAAAGAACATTCGCAAACTATAGCATTGGTATTGTCGTATTTACCACCGCAATTAGCTTCTGCGGTGATTTCATCTTTACCTCAAAATAAGCAAGCAGATGTTGCTGAAAGGATTGCTACTATGGATTCAACATCTCCAGAGGTAATAAAAGAGGTTGAATTAGTACTTGAAAAGAAATTTTCATCAATGGCTACACAAGATTATGCAACAACTGGTGGTATTGATTCTATTGTAGAAATATTAAATTCGGTAGATAGAAGTACTGAAAAATATATTATGGAAACTTTAGAGATTGACAATCCTGAATTAGCTGAATCGATTTCACAAAAAATGTTTGTATTTGAAGATATTATTTCGCTTGATAGTGTTTCAATACAACGATTTATAAGAGAAGTTGAAAATGATGAAATGACTGTGGCTCTTAAAGGTTCAACTGAAGAAGTTAAAGAAGTTATTCTTGGGAATATGTCTTCTCGTATGTCAGAGATGATTGAAGAAGATATGCAATTTATGGGACCGGTAAGATTGAGTGATGTAGAAGAGGCGCAGCAAAAGATTGTTGGTATTATTAGAAAATTAGAAGAAGCAGGAGAAATTATTATTGCTAGAGGTGGAGGAGATGAATTAATTGTCTAATATTTTTAAATCATCTGAAGTAATAATTGATTCTAAGAAATATATTTTGACTGAAAAAGTAAAGGTTGAAAATAAAGAAGAAAAAAAAGAGGGATTGAATAGTAATCAAGTTTTACAAGATTTAACAAAAATTAAAGAAGATATTTTGGAAGAATCAAAAAAAGAGTCAGATGAAATATTAAAAGGTGCTTTAAAAGAAAAAGAATTAATGTTATCGGATGCTTATGATGAAGCTATAAATATTAGAGATAAGGCAAGAAAAGAAGGTTTTGATGAAGGTAAAATTGAAGCTTTAAAATCAATGGAAGAAGAAGAAAGAAAAACTACTGATGATTTACTAAAATATAAAAATGATGTTATTATGAAATATAATACATATTTTGAGAGCGGAGAAGAAGCAATTATAAAATTAGTAATTGATTCTGTTGAAGAAATTCTTAATAAAAATATAGAAGAAGATAAAAATTTAATAAAAAATTTAGTTCGCAAAGGTATTGAAAACTCTACTTTTGCTGGATCAATTGTAATAAGAGTGTGTATAGATGATTATGAAAATGCATTGGCTAATAAATCGAAAATATTGATTTTTTCAAAAAATATTAATAGTATTAAGTTTGTTACTGATTACGCTTTAGTAAAAGGTGAATGTATAATTGAATCAGAAGTTGGCAATATTGATGTTGGTGTGGGTACTCAATTTGAAAAATTAAAAGAATTATATTATGATTTAATAAAAGATTAGTTAATATCTCGTGGGATACCTCGAGGAGGGAAAAATGGAGATTGTTGATAAATGTTTTGATATTTTACATCAAGAAACATTAATTGAATATATTGGTAAAGTTAAAAAAGTTCTTGGTGTAATGATTGAGACTCAAGGGCCTTTGGTAGAAATGGGTGAAGTTTGTAGGATATATAAACTTCGAACAAATGAGTATATTGAAGCTGAAGTTGTTGGATTTGCAGATGATTCAGTAATTATGATGCCTTTAGGTAATATGAAAGGTGTAGCACCGGGCTGTAAAGTGGTTTCGACTAATCATCAATTGGATATTAAGGTTGGTGATGAATTATTAGGTAGAGTATTAGATGGATTAGGCAATCCATTAGATGGATTGGGTAAAATTAGTGCTAAAGAACGTTATGAATCTTATAATGAACCGCCAAATCCATTAGTTAGAAATAGAATAGAATCAGTTTTACCTTTAGGAATTAAAGCTATAGATGGTTTAATAACTGTAGGGAAAGGTCAAAGAATCGGAATTTTTGCCGGTTCTGGTGTTGGGAAGTCAACTCTTATGGGTATGATAGCACGTAATACAGAAGCGGATGTAAATGTAATAGCACTTATTGGTGAGAGAGGTCGAGAAGTTCGAGAGTTTATTGAAAAAGATTTAGGGCCGGAAGGGTTAAAAAGATCTGTTTTAGTAGTAGCGACTTCAGATAAACCAGCTTTAGTAAGGGTTAAAGCAGCGCTGTTAGCCACATCGATAGCAGAGTATTTTAGAGATAAGGGTAAAGATGTTGCGCTTATGATGGATTCGTTAACGAGATTTTCAATGGCTCAAAGAGAGATAGGTTTAGCGGTTGGAGAACCACCTGTATCTAGAGGTTATACTCCATCAGTATTTGCAGCAATGCCCAAATTACTTGAAAGAGCGGGGAATTCTGATGTAGGATCTATTACAGGCTTATATACAGTTTTAGTAGAAGGTGACGATTTTAATGAGCCTATTTCTGATACAGCAAGAGGTATTTTAGATGGTCATATTATGCTTACTAGAGAATTAGCAGCAAAAGGTCATTATCCTGCAATTGATGTTTTGTATAGTATTAGTCGTGTTATGCCTGATATTGTAGATGCTGAGCATCTTCAAATTGTTAATCGTATTAAAAGTCATATTGCAACCTATAAAGAGTCTGAAGATTTAATTATTATTGGCGCATATGAAAAAGGTTCGAATGCTAAGATTGATTTAGCAATTGAAAAAAATGATATTTATAATGAATTTCTTACACAATTAATTGAAGAAAAAGCTAAGTATGAAGATGTTGTCAATAGACTTAAAGAGATAGTGAAATAGATAAATTTCTTGTTTTCTTAAGGTGGGTAAAATATGAAGAAGTTTGTTTTTAAATATGNNTGAAATTCAAAAAAATATTGTTTTAAATAATAAATTAGATGATAATTTTAAAAAACAAAAACAATATTTGGAATTTATTAATGATAAAATTTCTAATGGTTTAAGAGCATCTGAACTAAGGCAGTTTAATAATAATAAAGAATATTATAAAAGAGAAATTTCGCAATTAAGAATGAAAATTGTTAAGCAAAAATCAGCGATTTTAGCGAAGAGACAAGAACTTAATACGGCTATTCAGGAAACAAAGAAATATGAAAAAATGAAAGAAAAGCAGTTTGATATTTATGTTGCTGTAATTCATGACAAAGAAAGAAAAGAAATCGAGGAAATTATAAACTATAAAAATTATAAAATGAGTGGTGGTAAAAATGGCGAGTAAAGGTAAGACGATACTAGGAATCATTGTATTATTGGCAGTAATTATTTTATTGCCAATTATTATATTTGGTTCTATTTATTTTTTGAATGAGAGTTTTCAATTAGAGGCTAATAAGATTTTAAAAGATGCTCCAGGTTTTGTTGGAGATTATTTCGAAAAAATGCCAACAGAAGATGAAAGACAGACGCAAATAATGGAAATTGCTATGTATATGTTAGATATTGATAAATTGCGGGCTATTGATAAATTAGAAAAAATTAAAGTTGAAGATTCTGAGTTGTACGACAATATTATAAAATATATGATAAGAGATAATCCGAATAGAACAAAAGATATTTTAGATGTTGTACGTAGCCATGAGATTAATAAAGATCTTATATCAAATACAATAAATGAAATTGAAGATGAAGTTAATGAAGAATTGAAAGATGATGCAACGGAACTTATGAATTTGACTTCTTTTCTTGCAAAAGAAAAAATGGAGGAAATAATTAATTCGTCAATTAATGGTTATTTGTTACTTGTTGAGACACTTAAAAATTTAGAGGATGAAAATATTGCAAAGTTATTAGATTTTTTAGATGATGAAGATTTTAATATAGTGATCAATAAATTTTCTAAAGATCAGCAAAATAAAATAAAAAAAATAATTTCAAGTAATAGAACTGCTATAAATGATTTGAATACTATTATTGAAATTTATAAAACTAAAAAAGCTGATTATTTATCTACTGTTTTAATAGAAGGTGTTTCCTATAAAATGGATGAATTGGTTTATATTTATGAAAAGTTAGGTCCTAAATTATCTGGGAGAGTACTTGCAGAAATTAATAACGAGGAATTTAATGTGTTGCTTACTAGTAAAATAAAGGAAAATCAAATATTAAATAAAGGGGCAGATATTTTAACAAAAGATATTTTAAAATCTCTTAAATTGTTTTCCGAATATGACGATAACTTAAATGAGTTAACTGATATATATAGGACTATGGATTCAAAAAAAGTTGCAAATACTTTAGAAAGTATGATGAGAAGTTCTGTGTTGCCAGAAATTTATGTGTTAGACAATGGAGAAACTATCGAAATAAGTGATGAAGATATTGCAATTGAAATACTCAATAATTTTAATGAAAGTAAAAAAGGTGAAATTATTGGATTGATGACTGATTCTATGGCGTCTCAAGTTAGCCGAAAGTTAAGTATTCCTGTAGAGTATTAGAAATTAGTAAGGAGGTGAATATATGGGGTGTGAAGTTTTAAATATTTGTGAAGTTAAAACTAAAACCATCAAAATGGAGAAAAAACCAAATTTTGTTAGAGAAAATAATGATTTTAAAGAAACTTTTGAAAACGTAAAAAAGAATAATGATTTAAAAAGTAATAAGACTATACCAAAAGATAATGTAAATAAAGCTAAAAAAACGAAAGAAAATAGTAAGGGTAAAACAAAAGTTGTTAAAACGAATAAAAAAAAGATAGTTGATGATGTTGTTTCTGATATTAGTTCGGATGATATGTCTAAATTAAAAGAACTTTTAGAATCGTTAGGTATCGAAGTGACTGATGAGGTATTGGCTCAATTATCGTTAGAATTTGATTTTAGTAGTATTGATAATATTCTTGAATTTATAAATTTAGTTAATAGTGAAACTCAAGAACCGATAGATTTAAAAACTTTAGTAGATTCTTTAGAAGTTTTAAAAGATTTAATGAAAAATCTTAAAAGAGAATTTAATAATAAAGATAAGAGTGAAACTATTACAAATAATCGAGATGTTAAAGAAAAGTTTAATAATTTATTAAAAAAACTTAGCGGAAAAATTGAAACTGTTAAAATTTCAGAGTTTAAAAATGAGATTAAAGATAGTTTAAAAGAATTAACTTCATTAGTTAATAAAGTTATTGTTAGTGATTTAAAAACTGAAGTTAAAGTTACTGAAAAAGATTTGTCGAATGTTAATTTAGTAAATGACGAAGTAATTAAAGAAAATGATAAATTATTAGATTTAGATGATAAAAATAATAGCGATAAAGAAATGAGTATCAATCTTAAAAAAGATGCGGATACTAAATCTAAAAAAGTTATTAAACTTACTGATAAAAATCAGCCGATACTAAAAGACAATCTAAATGATAATAGAAATCTTAATTTAATTAAAGATAGTGAGCAAGTAAAAGAAAATTTTAAAAACGAATTAGATTTTAAATTGTTGTCAAAAGTTAATCAAATGGATAAAGTTTTTTCTCAGATAAAAAGTAATTTTACAACAAAATTTGATGGTAAGATTTCAGAAATGAAAGTTTTATTAAATCCAAAATCCTTAGGAAAAGTTGAACTAAAAATGACTATTGAAAAAGGAAATGTAATTGCAGAATTTAAAGTAGAGAGTATGATTGTTAAACAGGCATTAGAATCAAATTTACAAGATTTAAAAAATGCTTTAAGTGAAAAGGGATATTCTTTAGATGAATTAAATGTTTCTGTTGATGATGATAACCAAGACGGTCAAAATCAAAAAGAACAGTATTATGAAAATATTTTTGATGAAACTCAAGATGAAGACGTTGATAGTAATATTGATTTAATTGAAGAAAGTAAAATAATAAGTATGATGAGAAGAAGAATGATTTCATATTTAGGATAGGAGGTAAACATGGATATTACTGGTGTATTTTCACAAGCAAATTTAGATTATCTAGATAGTATAAAAAATGATGATGCTAATAATAAACTTATTGAAGACCAAACGATGGGGCAAGATGCATTTCTAAAATTATTAATGGCAGAAATGGAGAATCAAGACCCTTTAGCGCCAATGGACAGTAAAGATACGATAGCTCAAATGGCTCAATTTACATCTGTTGAACAGCTTGGAAAAATTAATACAACTATTAAAGAAAGTAGTGAAGAATCAAGACTTGATATAATAGATATTAAAAATGCTCTTAGTGATTTAAACAGTAGTTTCACAAGTGGTGGAAGTTCAAATGAAGAAAAGCTAGATGAGATTAATGAAAATCAAACAAAGTTACTTAATGAAATGATTAAGTTAAATAATTCTTTATCAGCGTATTTTACTGAATCTTCATCAAACAATACTATTTAAGAAAAGGTGATTTATTATGAATAAAATTTCAAATGAATATGTATTAAATCGCAGTAGGATTAATGGTGTTAATGATTCAAATAAAACTAGTCAAATAGGCAAAACAAATGACGGTAATAAGAGTTTTAAAGAGGTATTTGATCAAATTAATAGAAGTGATAAAGTTAATTTTTCTAAACATGCTATGCAAAGGCTTGAAAAAAGAAATATTAATTTATCTACTGAGGATATAGATAAAATATCTGACGCGGTTAATAAAGCAAAGAATAAAGGTGTAAAAGATGCTTTAATTATTTTAGGTGATAACGCATTTATAACAAGTATAAAAAACAATATGGTTATTACAGCAACAAGTGGAAAAGAATTAAAAGATAGTGTGTTTACTAATATTGATGGCGCAGTAATTATATAAGCTGGACCTTTTAAGGAAGCTTATGGTTTTTGACTGATTGATAAAACCAATTATAGTAAGAAAAATAAGGAGGTCATTTATTATGATGAGATCATTGTATGCCGCTGTTTCAGGGCTAAGAGTGCATCAAACAAAAATGGATGTAATAGGTAATAATATTGCAAATGTTAATACTGTAGGATTTAAAGGTTCTTCAGTAACATTTCAAGAAGTATTTTCACAAACGGTTAAGGGAGCGGGTTCTCCAACGGCTGGTAAAGGTGGTACTAATCCACAACAAATTGGTTTAGGTGTAGGTATGGGTTCTATTTCGGTTAATCATTCAAAAGGTTCAACTCAAAGAACTGATAATCCTACTGATTTAATGATAGATGGTAATGGTTTTTTTGTAGTTAGTAATGATGCTAATTCACAAAACAAATTTTATACAAGAGCTGGTAATTTTATTGTAGATAGAAATGGTAATCTTGTTACAACTGAAGGTTATAAAGTTTTAGATGTAAATATGCAACCGGTTCAAATAAATAAATCTGATACAAAAGAAGCAACAGAAACAAAACAGATATTATTGCAAGGAAATATAAATAGTAATGGTGAAGATTATACAACTACATGTGATGTTTATGATTCGTTAGGCGATGTTCATACGATAGATGTTAACTTTCTTGGAGAAGGTGTTGGCATTGAAATTACACCTAGTACAGACTTAGCAACTCCTGCATTTGATCCTAAATATGTTGATGGAACAACTACGTATGATACAACTCAACAAGATTATACTCTTAAAGAAATTTCTATTAGGGTTCCGGGTGCAACTATTGTAGGGTTGCCAATAGGTAATGCCGACGATGATTTAACAGTTTATGATGGCACAGAAATTTTTGCGCTTTTTAATGAAGATGGTCAAGTTATAGATTATGTAACGGGAGTAACAGGAACGCCAGGAGCACCAATACTTCCAACGCCATTAACTCATGTTGAACCAATTTTAACATTAGATTTAGATGGTGCAGATGATTTGGATCTTGTTATTGATAGAAAAATGTTTTTTCAAAATGGAGATATATCAAAATCAAGAACTTTTACTCAATATTCACAAGAAACAGATGCAAAGACTGTAGCTTTTGATGGTAATGCTGCTGGTAGTATTAATTCGTTTAATATTTCTTCTAAAGGTGAAGTTGTTGGTGTATTTACAAATGGTGAAAGAGAAACTTTGGCTGTTATTACATTGGCGGATTTTGATAATCCTGCTGGACTTGAGAAAATTGGTTCAAATATGTTTATTGATACTAATAACTCTGGTGTTCCAAAATATGGTCAACCTTCAACTGGAAGTTTTGGTTCGTTAAATCCTGGAGCACTTGAAATGTCAAATGTAGATTTAGCAAAACAATTTACTGAAATGATTACAACTCAAAGAGGTTTTCAAGCAAACTCAAGAGTAATTTCAACTTCTGATGAAATATTACAAGAATTAGTAAACTTAAAAAGATAAATAGTATGAATACCTAGGTTTCCTAGGTATTCTTATTAAGGTGGTAGATATGATTAAATTAACGAGATTTAATGGGAATGTATTTGTATTAAATGATGAACTTATTGAAGTAATGGAAGAAACACCTGATACTGTAATTAAATTATCTAATGATAAAAAGATGGTTGTTAAAGAAGGTGTTGACGAAGTGATAGAAAAAATTATAAAATATAAAAGAAAGATACATATTTAAAGAGAGGTGAATGAATGGATATATCAACTATTGGTGGGATAGTAATTGGTTTAGCTTTAGTTGTTTGGGGTATATTAACTAATGCGAGTATTGGTGCATATATTGATACTGCTTCAATTATTATTGTATTAGGTGGTGGTACTGCGGCATATTTTATCTCTTATCCTTTAGCTAAAGCGTTATCAATTGGTGGTGTTTTTGCTAAAACAATAAAAGTAAGTGAATTTAGCGCATCTTCAATAATAAAACAGATTATTGAATTGGCTAATGTTGCTAGAAGAGAAGGGTTACTTGCATTAGAAGATGCTACTGGGAATATAAATGATGAATTTCTACAAAAAGGTGTTATGTTAATTGTTGATGGTACAGATCCTGAACTAGTTCAAAACATTTTAGAAAGTGAAATTTCAAATGTTGAAGAACGTCATAGTATAGGTAGTGGGATGTTTGAAGCTTTAGGAGCAAATTTTCCAGCTTTTGGTATGATTGGAACTCTTATTGGACTTGTAGGTATGCTTCAGAGTTTGGATGATCCGACTTCAATTGGTCCTAAAATGGCAGTTGCTCTTTTAACTACTTTTTATGGTTCTTTATTTGCTAATCTAGTATTTATTCCTTTGGCAGGAAAATTAAAATTTAATAGTGCAGAGGAAATTTTAGTGAGAACTATTATGTTAGAAGGATTATTATCAATACAGGCAGGTGAAAATCCAAGGATTATTGAAGAAAAATTGAAATCTTTCTTGCCACCAGCAGAAAGAAAGAAAATGGAAGCAGCAGGTGAGAAAAATGGCTAGAGAGAAAAAATGTGGAGAATGTAAGGCTGGAGCACCAGATTGGATGGTTACATATGGTGACTTAGTTACTTTACTTATGTGTTTCTTTGTTTTACTATTTGCATTTTCTTCTATTGATGCTCAAAAATTTGAAGCGGTTATGCAATCATTTCAAGGATCGGCAGGAGTATTATCTGGTGGAACAACTTTAAGTGAAAGTGCGATGGTTTTTAATGGAATGCCTGAAAATGATGTTTCAGAAGATACTGTTGATGAACAAGTTTTAGTCAAATTAAAAGAAGAAATTGATAAAGAATTAGAGGATGCAGAAATTGAAATTAAGATAACGTCGCAAATAATTGAAAGTGGATTACTAATTAGATTTCCTGATAATGCATTATTTGATTCAGGAGAAGCTAGCTTAAAAGAAGATGCTAAGAAGGCCTTAACGATTATTGGAGATTTGTTACTTGATGAAAAATTTGTTTCAAGAGTTATGAGAATTGAAGGACATACTGATAATGTTCCGATGCATTCCATTGAATTTCCATCTAATTGGGAGTTGTCAACTTCTAGAGCAACAAATGTAATTAGATACTTTCTTCAAGAGGTTGGAATAAAACCGGATAGACTATCGGCTTCTGGATATGGTGAGTATTATCCGATTGCTTCAAATGAAATTGAAGAAGGGCGGAAAAAAAATAGAAGGGTAGATATTGTTGTTTTAAGAGATTTTTTTAATATAAATGAAATTGAAGAAAGTGATAAAGGGGAATAAATATGGATATGAAAAAAATTATCATAATTGGAGTAATTGCAGTAGTTTTGATTGTTGGTGGGATTTTAGCATATTTTCTTGTTTTTAATTCAGAACCTAAAGAGGTAGAAATTGTTTACTTTGAATATGAATTTGATGAAGATTATCTTAATTTAGCGGATGCTGGTAAAATCGCAAAAGTTATAGTTGTTATTGAATATACCGATGAAGCAATTTTAGAACAACTTAAAAGTAAAAATACAGTGTTGGTTAATAATATCAATGAACTTTTTAGAAGAGAAAAATATGAAGATGTTTCAAAAGCAACTGGAATGCAACGGCTTAGAGAGAAAATTAAACAGATGGTTGTTGAAACTTTAGAGAGTGACACAGACATAATTACAAACGTTTATTTTAAAGTTTTTATTATTCAAGGATAATCTCGTTTATTCATAAAGGGGGTGGTTAAGTGTCAGAAGTAATGTCGCAAAATGAAATTGATGAACTGTTAACCGCCTTAAATACTGGGGAAGTTGACGTAAAGGAGATTGAAGAAGAGCAAAATGAAAAGAAGGTTAGAAAATATGATTTTAAGAGACCTGATAAGTTTGCAAAAGAACAATTAAGGACATTAGAAAATATACATGATAATTATTCTAGATTGCTTAATAACTTTCTTTCTGGTTATCTTAGGACATTTACTGAAGTAGATGTGCTATCAACACAGAGTTTGATATTTAATGAGTTTAGTAATTCTGTTTCTAATCCAGCAATATTGGGTATTGTAAAATTAGAACCATTAGAAGGTGAAATAATTATTGAATTATCTTCCGATGTGGTATTTACCATGATTGAAAGAGTGCTTGGTGGTAGTGAAAAAGAAAGTGCAGATTCAGTTTCTAGGNNGAATTAAATCCAAAGCTTGTTGATATTGAAACAAATTCACAATTTGCACAAATTGCATCTCCAACAGAATCTATAGCTTTAATTACACTTAATATTAAAATAAATAATTCGGAAGGGATGATGAATATATGTCTTCCGCATAAAGTAATTGAACCGATATTGCCAAATTTAAGTTCAAAATTATGGTTTTCTGATATTTCAAAAAAACCTATTAGTGAAGAACAAAAGTTGTTTTTAAAAAGTANNTGTTAAAGCGGTAATTGGTGCAACTGATATTAGTGTTAAAGAGTTATTAAACGTTAGACCAGGTGATGTTTTGGTTTTAAATAGAAAGATATCCGAACCGATTGATATTTTTGTTGATGAACAACTGAAATTTAAAGCAATTCCAGGTAAAAATAAAAATAGAGTTGCAGTTAAAGTACAAAAATCTTTAAAGAAGGGGGATGGATATAGTGGCTGATGGAATGTTATCACAAGAAGAAATTGATGCGTTATTAAATGATGATGTAGTTTTAGAAGAATTAACTGATGAAGAAATTGATGCGATGGGCGAAATAGGAAATATTAGTATGGGAACATCAGCAACTACTTTATATACTTTACTTAGTCAAAAAGTGATGATTACAACTCCAAGAGTTGAGGTTTCTACTATAAAAAAAATCAGAGAAAATTTAAATACTCCGCATATATTAATTAAAATTGAATATACTTCAGGTATAGAAGGAATGAATTTATTAGTTTTAAAAGAAGAGGATGTTAAAATAATTACTGATTTAATGATGGGTGGAGATGGTACAAATATTTCTGATGAATTAACTGATTTACATTTAAGCGCAATAAGCGAGGCAATGAATCAAATGATTGGATCATCTTCAACTTCGTTATCTGAAATGTTAGGAGATAAGATTGATATTTCTCCGCCAGAAGCAATAAAAGATGGTAACGATGACGTAAATTATGAAGAGATAGGATTAGAAAGTGATGAGTCTGTAGTTGTAACTTCTTTTGATATGACGATTGGAGATTTGATTGATAGTGAAATAATGCAAATCATGCCAATTAACGTAAGTAGACAATTGGTAAAAAATTTAATTAATAAAGAAGAAGAAATTATTGAAGAAATTGATGAACCGATAGAGCAAGAGAAAATTGAAGATGAAGTGGTAAGTGCTGTAGATAGTGAACCTGTAAGAAAAGAAACTCCTCAAAACAGAAAAAAAATTAATGCTCAACCTTTAGAGTTAAATAATTTTAGTGACAATCAAGAGTCAAAGTATTATAATAATGATATAGAATTAATTAAAGAGGTTCCTTTAGAAATAACTGTTGAGTTAGGTAGGACTAATAAAAAAATTAGTGAAATATTAGAAGTTGGTGAAGGAACTGTTATTGAATTAAACAGTGTGGTAGGAGATGCGTTGAATATATTGGCAAATGGTAAAGTAATTGCAAAGGGTGAAGTAGTTGTAGTTGATGAAAACTATGGTGTTAGAATCACTGATATTATTAAACCTGAAAAAATTATTGAAAGGATCTAAGGAGGATTACATGGGCGAAGGTATATTAATAGTTGATGATGCAGCTTTTATGAGAATGATGATAAAAGATGTGCTTAGTAAAAACAATTATAATGTTGTTGGAGAAGCTGAGAATGGTAAAAAAGGTATTGAAAAGTTTCAAGAGTTAGACCCTGAATTAGTAATTATGGATATTACAATGCCTGAAGTTAATGGTATTGAGGCTGTAAAGAAAATAAAAGAAATTGATGCGAATGCTAATGTAATAATGTGTTCTGCTATGGGGCAACAAGCAATGGTTATTGAAGCAATTCAAGCAGGGGCGAAAGATTTTATTGTAAAACCATTTCAGGCGGATAGAATTATTGAAGCGGTAAAAAAAGCTTTAGGTTAAATTAAAAGGAGAAGTGTACATAAATGTTACTTTTCCTTTTGTAGTAAAAAATAAGGTGAGATAATGTCAATTAATGAGTTTTTTTATGTGTTTATTATGATAATTTTATTTATTGATTTTTTATATATAGTATATTTGACTACTTTTTTTGTGGGCAAAATAAATAAAAAATATATGTCTTCAAAGAATATTAAAATAATTGAAAAGGTTCCAATTGCTACGGGTGTATTTTTAATGATAATTGAGATAAATATGAAATATTATTTAGTTTCAGTTGCAAAAGATAAAGTGGATTTGATTGATACGATAGATGATTTGAATATTGTTGAAGATGAAAATAATAATAGTAAATTTAGTGATATTTTTTTAAGTAAAATAAAAAATGGTATTAAGAAGGAAAAGTAGGAATGTATGAAATCATTATTATATAAACTAGTATTTATTTTAATAGTTATTATGACTGTTAATTTTGCATCAGGTATGAATGTTTTTGCTGAAGGTGAAACATTTGATATACCTGGAATTGATATTCAAATAAATCAACCAGAAACAAATGAAGAAGTTGCTGATAGTATAAAGATTATTGTGTTATTAACAATTTTGGGATTAGCACCTTCAATTCTTATTATGATGACTTGTTTTACAAGATTTATTATTGTGCTTTCATTTTTAAGAAAGGCTATGTCTTTACAAGCTACGCCTCCAAATCAAGTGTTAGTAGGATTGGCGTTGTTTTTAACTTTATTTGTAATGATGCCTGTTATAACTGAAGTTATAGATACGGCTTATGAACCGTTTTCAAAAGGAGATATTTCTCAAGAAGTTGCATTAGAAAATGCTCAGAAACCAATAAAAGAGTTTATGCTAAAACAAGTTAGATCTAAGGATTTAGCTTTATTTTTGAAAATTTCCGATAATGAAAATATAGAATCAATTGATAAAGTTCCAATTAGTGCATTAATACCTGCATTTATTATTAGTGAATTAAAAACTGGTTTTCAAATAGGTTTTTTATTGTTTATACCATTTATTGTAATTGATATGATAGTAGCTTCTACTTTAATGGCTCTTGGTATGATGATGTTACCACCTGTTATGATTTCGTTGCCATTTAAAATTTTATTGTTTGTATTAGTTGATGGGTGGCATTTGATTGTTGAAAAGTTAATTTTGAGTGTAAGGTAGGGATTTAAATGAGTAAGGGCTTAGTTATTGAAGTTTTTGTAGATGCGATTAAAACTATATTATTGCTTTCTTCTCCAATGCTTATTATTGCATTGGTTGTAGGGTTAGTTGTTGCAATATTTCAAGCCACTACTCAAATACAAGAACAAACTTTAGCGTTTGTTCCTAAAATAATGGCAATATTATTAGTAGTTATGTTTTCTGCAAGTTGGCTAATAAATTCGTTGATTGAGTTCACAATTAGAGTTTATGATTTAATTGATGTAATTATGTTGTAGGTGGGATAATGATTGTTATTGATTATATGGTGATTTTGATACTTGTGTTTGTAAGAATGACTGCGCTATTAGTTTTAACTCCGATGTTTAGTAATAAAAATGTTCCGAATATTACGAAGATTGGTTTTATATTTTTTTTGAGTTATATTATTATGCCTATAGTTGCTGTAAGAACGGATTTGGCAATTAACGATTTTTTAACATTAGGGCGTTTAATTATTATTGAGTTTATTAATGGATTAGCATTTGGATTTATTGTATCGTTATCTTTAAGTTTTGTTTATATTGCTGGATTATTAGTGGATAGGAATATTGGTTTTGCAATGGTAAGTGTTATTAGCCCGCAGGATGAATCTCAAATTCCTGTTTCTGCAAATTTATACTTTCTTTTTATAATGTTATTGTTTTTTACGGCAGATTTTCATCTTAAATTAATTGAAGCAATAGTTAAGACATATGAAGTTTTACCATTAGGGGTTAGTATAATTAATTATAAATTAGTGTATTTCTATACAGATATTATTACTCAGGCTTTTATAGTAGGGATTCAAATAGCTTCTCCATTTATTTTGACGATTTTAATTTCAAATATTGTTTTAGGTTTATTGTCAAAAGCAATGCCGGGGATGAATGTTTTCTTAGTTGGATTACCGCTAAAAGTTCTAGTTGGATTAATTACATTTTTGATAGTTGTTGAGTATTATTTTGACGCTTTTAGTTTGCAGTTAGCAAGGATGATTAATTATATATACCAGTTGATGGGGATGTAGATGAGATGGATAATTATTTATATATTAATTTGCAATTGTTTTCTGAAGAAAAAACAGAATCTGCAACGCCTAAAAAGTTAAGAGATGCGAGAAAAAAAGGACAAGTTCCAGTTAGTAAAGATTTAAGTGCGTCTTTTATTTTATTATTTGTTTTTCTTGTTATGAATATTTTTTCAAAATATTTTTCGAAAAA
>LGOV01003325.1_pt6 | contig 18267 bp, 17 predicted proteins | sample 469881 | NCBI WGS metagenome assembly LGOV01 (sample SAMN03857199, study PRJNA290197) | marine sediment metagenome | biome: marine cold seep biome; feature: cold seep; material: marine sediment; isolation source: sample #5579, elevator 3A push core 41 containing 12 cm of sediment... ...
CTTCAGTAAGCCCGCTGCGTTAAGCAGTGGCGTTACTTAGGGCGATAAAGAAGCCAGCTATCGAGGCCGACATCAAGTTGGACAGTGTACCGGCCAATACGGCTTTGACGCCAAAACGAGCAATCTCTTTGCGACGGGTAGGGGCAATGCTACCCAGGCCACCCAGAAGAATCGCAATGGAGGAGAGGTTGGCAAAGCCACACAGCGCAAAAGAGAGGATCGCCATGGTGTGCGGTGTCATCATCTGACCCGTCGCAGCCACCACCTGTTCCCCATCAATGTAAGGTGCCAAATTGATGTAGGCGACGAATTCGTTGACCACTAATTTTTGGCCAATGAATGAGCCAGCCAGCGTTGCCTCTTCCCAGGGTACACCCAACAGGAAGGCCAGCGGGGCGAACAGCCAGCCCAAGATCAGTTCCAGACTCAGCGATTCAAAGCCCACCCAGCCGCCAACACCGCCTAAAATGCCGTTGACCAACGCAATCAGCGCGATAAAGGCCAGCAGCATGGCGCCCACGTTGGCGGCCAGCATCAGACCTGAGGTGGCACCTGATGCCGCAGCATCCAGGACGTTGGCAGGTTTATCTTCCTGGGCTTCAATCTCTTCTTCCACCTTGGAAACGCTGTCGCTGTCGGTAACGTCTTGGGTTTCCGGCATGATCAGCTTGGCGAACAGCAGCCCGCCCGGTGCCGCCATAAAAGAGGCCGCTACCAAGTACTCCATGGGAATACCCAACGCAGCGTAGCCCGCCAATACTGAACCGGCGACCGACGCCAGACCACCACACATAACGGCAAACAGCTGTGAAGGTGTCATGCGGGCGATAAACGGACGCACCACCAACGGTGCTTCGGTCTGGCCGACGAAGATATTTGCCGTTGCAGAAAGCGACTCCGTGCGCGAGGTGCCCAGGGCTTTTTGCAGGGCACCACCTAAGATGCGAATCACCCACTGCATAATGCCGATGTAGTAGAGCACGGCGATTAGCGAGGAGAAGAAGATAATGACAGGGAGTACTTTGATCGCAAATACAAAGCCGACATTATCCACATCGGCTAAGCCGCCGAACAGAAAGCCGATACCGTCGTTGGCATACACCAAAATTTGGCTAACGCCGGAGGAGATGGCCTGTAGTACCGCTTGACCAAACGGCACATAAAGTACAAAGGCACCAATCCCCGCTTGGATAGCAAAGGCGCCCAGCACGGTACGTAGCCGGATAGATTTACGGTCGTAGGAGAAGATCAGGGCAATGGCCACCAGAGTGACCATGCCAACCAAGCTCATAAGGAGTGTCATATGGAGATCCTTCGAGTCCGCGAGGGTTAACCGCGTTTAAAGTNNGAGTAGATCATCGCATTCTGATAATCGTTGGGGGTGCCCAACTTATTGTCAGAGTAGCGATACTGAATGCCAGTGGTGATCAAGTCACTCGGATGCCACCATAGGCTCAGTGCACCGTTGGTGCCTACACTGCCCGCTGTATCGCCCACGTAGTTCTGCTCCAGATACTCATCGTCGCGACCAAAGGTCTGTTCGTGCCAGTTGGTGACGCTGAAGTTCTGGTTGAGTGCAGTGAAATCATAACCCGCGACCCAGCCTGCCATATAGCCGTTCATGCCGGTATAGCTGTTACTTTGTACCCGTGCAGCACCAATAAAGGGCTTAAACCACAGGCCATTGTCGAAGGTAGTGCGGTAACCCAAACCAAGAATCTGATCCTGCTCGCGGCTGTCATAACCGTAATCGCGGAAGTCATACAGGTGGGCGTAAATCGACAGTGGGCTATCACCCAGGTAAATGTGTGAGGTCACTTTACCCGCGGTGCGGAAGTTGTCTTTACCACCGCTGGACTCGTCGAACTGGTCGTTGGTGGGGTTCTCGAAATCAAAGAAACCGTAGAACTCGCCCCAGCTAAAGCCAGCGCCGCCTTCGATTTCGAGAAACATAAAGTCGCTTTTCGCCGCGTTAGAAGCGGTGCGTGCTTCGGTGCCGTTTGACCAGTCCAGGTAGTTAACCGAAACATTGGCGAATGACCAAAGCCGATCAAGGGGATGCGGCTGAGCAGCCTCTTCTGCCATTAGCGGAGTAGTAAGTATGGCCCCTAATACGCCAGCGCCAAGCGCGATCTTAGACGAAGGGGGACGAGAGTTTATACGAGCAGTCATGAGAGCCTCAACATTGGTTGTCGCGGAGCCATTTGGGTGTGGCTATCCGAGGTTATAGTCGTGTGGGCTGGCTTTAATGTTAAAATTATAACATTTAGTGTTATTTTTCTAACGGTGATTTGCAAGAGTTGTCACATCAACGCTATTTAAATGTCATATGGCTCTCATTGTGACACTAATAGCACCAATAGCCGTCGTAGCAGTGGAAATTACGCCGCAGCTCGCTCAGCATAGAAGTGAAAATGGACACAACACCTATGCTCCAGTTGCGAAAATCACAACAAGAGGGGTTTGCCAGGAGATGCCCACCATGAATGGCCGTAGTGCGCTGCGCCTTGCCAAGCTTCAGGAAGCGCTTGCCAGTGGCGGCACTCTTCATCTGCGCGATGCCGCAGAGCTATGCGATGTTTCCGAAATGACCATCCGTCGCGATCTGACGACTCAGGACACTGCCATTAGCTTGTTGGGTGGACGCCTAGTGATGGCGAATTATCCTGGCGTAACGCCTATTTATGACTTGACCGAACAGCAGGCTAGCCACTACCAAGCCAAGTATCGGCTTTGTCAGCGGGCGTTAGCCTACATAGAAGAGGGCGATACGCTGTTTATTGACTGCGGCTCAACGCTAATGCCGCTGCTGAGCCAGTTAAGTCATTTCCGAGAGCTGACGGTAGTGACCTATGCGCTTAACGTTGCCAATGCCGTCGCCGCCCTGCCCAACGTGCGCTTGGTGCTACTGGGCGGGCTGTTTTATGCCACCTCGCAGTCATTCGGTAGCGACAATATGACTGCTGCTATCGAGCGGTTAGGCATTAATAAGGCGCTGATCTCCGCTGCAGGGGTGGATTTAGAGCGTGGTGTTAGCTGCTTTCACTTTCACGAAGTGGCGCCTAAACAGGCTGCCATTGCCACCGCTATGCAGTGCCTGTTGGTGGTAGATGCCAGTAAGTTCAGCGTAATTCGACCGGCCTATTTCGCTGCTCTGGACGATTTTGATGTGGTGGTTACCGACGAAGAGGGCGCCCCGCAGTTGCTTAAAGAAAATGGCCGCGTTGTACCTGAGATAGTGGTTCCCTCCGTCACAGTGGCGTAAGCGATTTCCCCTTGCTCATCCCAGTCAATACATTGGGTGCGGCAATGCGCCACTTCTTTCATGATCTCGATCAATAGAAAATACTTTAGTCTTAGCTGTTTCAGCCATTTTGGTGAGCTAGCGAGACTCGCCGCCAATTCCCATTCGGTGGCGCATATTTTTCCTGGAGCAACGACGCTCACTGCTATACGCAATGTTTTAGCGGCGTTTTATGAGCATGTTTTGGGAAGAGTATGGGGTGGTAGTTAGCCTGCTATGCTTTTGGTCGTGTGGCTGGCTAGCGTTTCAATCAATCTGTTGTTTTTAAACCCTGAATGAGATCACACCATGCAACGACGCTCACTTTGGCGCAGGCGAGGCACGCTAGTACTCCTTGCGCTGTGTCTGTTTCTAGCAGGCTGTAGTTCAGCACTGCTAGACCCAAAAGGCCAGATTGGCGCTGAGCAGCGAACGCTGATTCTGACCGCCTTTGGCCTGATGTTGATTGTGGTTATTCCTGTGATTGTCATGACGCTGCTGTTTGGCTGGCGTTACCGGCGTAGTAATAGCCTGGCTAAATACACGCCTGATTGGGCGCACTCCAACGTGATTGAAGCGGTGGTGTGGATCGTGCCCTGTGCGATTATCGCCGTACTCGCCCTGTTGACCTGGAAGACCTCCCATAGCCTTGATCCCCACAAACCGCTGGAAAGCGATGTGGCGCCGATCGAAATACAGGCGGTGGCGCTTGATTGGAAGTGGCTGTTTATCTACCCCGAGCAGGGTATTGCCAGTGTTAACGAAGTGGCCTTTCCGGTAGATACACCGGTGCGCTTTAGGGTCAGCTCAGGCTCAGTGATGAACGCTTTCTTTATCCCCCATCTTGGCAGCCAGATTTATGCCATGGCGGGCATGGATAACGATGTCCATCTCATCGCCGATGAAATTGGTAGCTACCCTGGTCGTTCCACCAACTACAGTGGCGCGGGCTTCTCTGGCATGACCTTTGAAGCCAAGGTGACCAATCCCGCGGATTTTGACGCCTGGGTGGAAACGGTACGCGCTGCTCCACAAACGCTGACCTACCCAGAAGGTTATGAAGCGTTGGCGGAACCTAGCGAATCGAATCCGGTTGAGTACTTCTCAGCCATCTCACCATCGCTGTATGAAAGCATCTTACGAAGCTTCCATACCGGCGGCGAGCATCAGATGGGCGGCGATCATGCTGACTCCCACGATGGCGAAAATGAGAAGACTGCCGATCACGCGGCCGAATCAGGTCATGTCACTAACAACCATGCTAGTCAGGATAATGCCATGCGCAGCCATTCCTCTAGCGTAGAAGTGGGAGGTTAAGCCGTGTTTGGAAAACTCACGTTAGAGTCAATTCCCTACCACGAGCCGATCATCATGGTCGTCGCGGCCTTTATGGCCATTGGTGGGATCGCACTGTTTGGTTTAATCACCTATTACCGTAAGTGGGGCTGGCTGTGGAACGAGTGGTTTACCTCCGTTGACCATAAAAAGCTCGGCATTATGTATTTCATCGTCGCTCTGGTGATGCTGCTGCGCGGCTTCTCGGATGCGATAATGATGCGCACCCAGCTGGCCATGGCCGCCGGGGATGCAGCGGGCTATTTACCCCCTGAACACTACGACCAGATCTTTACCGCCCACGGCGTGATTATGATCTTCTTTGTCGCCATGCCCATGGTTATCGGCTTGATGAACCTGGTGGTGCCGCTGCAAATTGGTGCCCGCGACGTTGCTTTCCCTTTCCTGAATAACTTAAGCTTTTGGCTGTTTGCGGTCTCCGCGATACTGGTCAATATCTCGCTGGTGGTGGGCGAATTCGCCAAAACCGGCTGGCTCGCTTACGCGCCGTTATCGGGGATCGAGTTTAGTCCCGGGGTGGGGGTCGATTACTGGATATGGGCGCTGCAGATATCCGGGATAGGCACGACGCTTACCGGTATCAACTTCTTCGTCACCATTATTAAAATGCGCACCAAAGGCATGACGATGTTCCGCATGCCGATCTTCACCTGGACCTCGCTGTGCGCCAACGTGCTGATCATTGCTTCCTTCCCAATTTTGACCGCGACCATCGCGCTGCTAACGCTGGACCGCTATTTGGGCATGCACTTCTTTACCAATGATTTTGGCGGCAACATGATGATGTACGTCAATCTCATCTGGGCCTGGGGCCACCCGGAAGTTTATATCCTGATTCTGCCAGCCTTCGGCGTGTTCTCTGAAGTGATTGCGACCTTTGCCCGTAAGCGGCTGTTCGGCTACGCCACCATGGTGTGGGCGACCATTTCGATCACCTTGCTCTCGTTTGTGGTTTGGTTGCACCACTTTTTCACCATGGGGGCGGGCGCCAACGTCAACGCCTTCTTCGGCATTATGACAATGATCATCGCCATTCCTACCGGGGTGAAAGTGTTCAACTGGCTGTTCACCATGTTCCGCGGCAGCCTGGAACTCACTTCGCCGGTGCTATGGACGCTGGGCTTTATTATCACCTTTACCCTAGGCGGTATGACCGGCGTTATGCTGGCGGTGCCCGCGGCTAACTTTGTGCTGCATAACAGCCTGTTCGTTATTGCGCACTTCCACAACGTTATTATCGGCGGCGTGGTGTTCGGCATGATGGCGGGGCTTACCTATTGGTTCCCCAAAGCGTTCGGCTTCACGCTCAGCGAAAAGTGGGGCAAACGCTCGTTCTGGTGTTGGTTTATCGGCTTCTATGTCGCCTTTATGCCGCTCTACGTGCTGGCCTTCTTTGGTGCCGTACGCCGCATGCAGTCTTATCCCAACACTGAATGGCAGCCGTGGATGATTCTGGCCTGGGTAGGCGCGGTAATCATTATGCTGGGCATTGTCTGCACCATCATCCAGTTCTGGGTGAGTATTCGCGACCGCAAACAGAACGCTGATGTCACCGGCGACCCCTGGAATGGCCGCACCTTGGAGTGGTCAACCTCTTCTCCAGCGCCGTTCTACAACTTTGCACGTCTGCCGGAAGTGGGCGATATCGACAGCTTCTGGTCGCAAAAGCAGCGTAGCGAAGAGCAGCTTGAAGAAGCCCCCTATACCGATATTCATATGCCGCGTAATACCGTGGCCGGGCCAGTTATCAGCTTCTTTGCGCTGGTCATCGGCTTTGCGCTGGTATGGCATATCTGGTGGTTAGCTGCTGTTGGCGCCGTGGGGGTCTTTGTGAGCTTTATGGCACGGGTGTTTAACGACGATATCGACTACTACGTTCCCGCCGCTGAAGTTGAGCGAATCGAACGTGAGCATCAACAACGCGTGGAGGCGCAAGCGTAATGGCAACGGATACGTTACATCACGGCGCAACGGCCGAGCCTCATGAGCATCACGATGCTTCGGGCACGAAGCTATTTGGTTTCTGGGTCTACTTAATGAGCGATTTGGTGATCTTCGGGTCACTGTTCGCCACTTACGCCGTGCTGATGAAAGGCACGGCGGGTGGGCCAACTGGCGCTGATATCTTTGAATTACCTTTGATCCTTTTCGGAACCTTTGCACTGCTGATCAGTAGTTTCACCTTCGGTATGGGCGTTTTGGCAATGCATGCCAACCGTGTTGGCCAAGTGAAAGTGTGGCTGATTATTACCTTTCTACTGGGCTTGTGCTTCCTGGGGATGGAAGTCTATGAATTCCAGCATCTGATCCATGAAGGGTACGGTCCGGACCGTAGCGGCTTTTTATCCGCCTTCTTTACCCTAGTAGGTACTCACGGGTTGCACGTTACGTTTGGCATGATCTGGATTTTGGTGATGTTGGTACAGCTGTCGACCAAAGGGTTGAACGCTATGACCCGGCCGAGGATTTTGTGCCTAAGCCTGTTCTGGCACTTCCTCGATATTGTCTGGATCTGTGTCTTCTCATTCGTCTATCTGATGGGAGTGTTGTGAGATGAGTGCAAGTTCAACCAATGCCCATGGCAGTGTTAAGTCGTATGTGACAGGACTGGTATTGTCGCTGATACTGACCATTATCCCTTTCGCGGTGGTGATGAGTGGCGCTTTTAGCGTATTGGCTACCGTGATTGTGATAGCCGTGACTGCGGTGTTGCAGATACTGGTGCAACTGGTCATGTTTATGCATATGAGTACCAAAGCCGACGAGGGCTGGAATCTGATGTCCTTCGTCTTCACACTGACGATTCTCGTCCTAGTGGTAGGAGGCTCGCTGTGGATCATGCAGCATCTGCATCTCAACATGATGATCGGCTAATCTCAGCGCCCAGCCGCTGGAGGGATCTACTCGAGCTGACCAAGCCGGGCATTATCGGCGGCAACCTGATTGCCACCCTGGGGGGGTATTTTCTCGCCGCCCAGGGGCAGTTCGAGTGGCTCAGCTTTGTCTCGGTCATGGTGGGGATTGCATTAATCATCGCGTCAGGCTGTGCGTGTAACAACGTTATTGACCGCGATATTGATGCATTGATGGCGCGTACGCGCCATCGCCCCCTGGTCAGAGGGAGCATCTCTATCACTCAAGCGCTGGGCGTTTCGGCGCTGCTGGGGGTGTCGGGGGTGGTGTGTCTGGCGCTGGGCACCAACGGGTTAACCGTTGCCTTGGCGGTCATTGGCTGGGGCGTTTATGTGGGGCTTTATAGCCTCTATATGAAGCGCCGCTCGGAGTACGGCACCTTGGTAGGCAGCCTCTCCGGCGCCATGCCGCCGGTGGTAGGCTACTGCGCCGTGACCGGTCAGTTCGACAGCGGTGCCATTATGCTGCTGGTGATTTTCTGCCTGTGGCAGATGCCGCACTCCTATGCGATTGCGATCTTCCGCTACGCCGATTATCAACGGGCATCGATTCCGGTACTGCCGGTGGTGCGCGGGGTGAAAATGGCCAAACACCATATCCTTGGCTACATTGTGGCGTTTATTCCCGCCTCGCTGGCGCTAGGGCTGGCCAGCCAAGCGGGCGCGGGATATCTGTGCGTGGCGCTGACCATGGGCGGCTACTGGCTCTACTTGGCGCTGCGAGGCTATCGTTTAGACGACGATGTGCGCTGGGCCAAAAAGGTGTTTGGCGTCTCTATCCTTACCATCACCGCGATGAGTTTAGTCATGGTGTTGGAATCGATGGTGCCGATGTGGGTGTAATTTATAATGCGGATAAGACAGCTCTGACCATAGGGTCGGTCTGAACAACCCTCCGCGGGGGCGCTTGTAAACCCCTCCGTGGGCGCTACTTTCGCAATCTGACCGCCATGGATGGCGAAAATGCCGGAATTGTTGGGAACATTTTCCGGCCTTGGCGAAAGACCTCCGCTACGGGTTGATTCTGACCTTAGTGATTGAGTGTTTTCAGGAATATAAAACGCCCCAAGCAGATAACTGCTTGGGGCGTTTTTATTGGGTATGGAAAGTTTCTGTAACTCAGCTTTCCCGCTGACTGGCCTGGATGGCGGTTAGCGCAATGGTATAAACGATATCGTCGACCAATGCGCCGCGGGAAAGGTCATTCACTGGCTTGTTTAACCCTTGCAGCATGGGGCCAACGCTCACGACGCGGGCACTTCGCTGCACTGCTTTGTAGGTGGTATTGCCGGTGTTGAGGTCGGGAAATACAAACACGGTGGCTTTGCCTGCCACCGGCGAGTCGGGGGCTTTCTGTTTGCCCACGCTCTCGATAGCGGCGGCGTCGTACTGTAGTGGGCCGTCGATGGCTAAGTGCGGTGCGCGCTGTTTAGCAATGCGGGTGGCTTCGCGGACTTTATCCACATCCGCACCGGTGCCGGAGTCACCGGTGGAGTAGCTGATCATGGCAACGCGTGGTTCGATACCGAAGGCTTCAGCGGAGCGGGCGCTTTGTAGGGCGATTTCGGCCAGGGTTTCAGCGTCTGGGTCGGGATTCACCGCACAGTCGCCGTAGACCACCACCTGCTCGGGCAGCAGCATAAAGAAGATCGACGAGACCTGATTATACTCCGGCGCGGTTTTAATCAATTGGAAGGCGGGCCGCACGGTGTTGGCGGTGGTGTGTACGGCGCCGGAAACCAGCCCGTCGACTTCATCTAACTGCAGCATCATGGTGCCGAGCACCACGTTGTCTTGCAGCTGCGCTTCGGCGGTTAGCTCGTTGAGTTTGCCGCGACGACGCTCGACCATCGGGCCAATATAGTTCGCACGGGTGCTTTCAGGGTCAACAATCGTCAGCGATTCTGGCAGTGTCAGCCCACGGTTGCGCGCTACATTTTCGATATCGTCGCGCTTACCCAGCAGTACGCAGTCGGCAATGCCGCGGCGCTGGCAGATTATTGCCGCTTCTACGGTGCGCGGTTCATCACCTTCCGGCAGCACTACGCGCTTTTTAGCCAACTGGGCGAGTTTAACCAGCTGGTGACGAAACGCTGAAGGCGAAAGACGGCGGGTATAACCGCTGCTCAGGTGGGCTTTCAGCCACTCAAGATCCATATGGGCTGCGACGTAACGGGCCACCTGTTCGGCTCGCTCGAAATCGTCCATAGGGATTTCGCTACTTAGCTGACTGAGGTGCTGTGCCGTGGTCAGGCTGTCGGTTTCTACTGCCAAGACCGGTAGACCCGTTCTGAGCGCGGGGCGGCACATCTCAATCATGCTGTCGTTGGGCATAAAGCCGTTGGTCAACAGTACGCCCGCTAGCTGAATACCGTTCATGGTCGCCAGCGCTGAGGCCAGCATCACATCGTCGCGGTCACCGGAGGCCACTACCAGGCTACCTGGGGTGAAAATATGCAGCGCGTTGGCAGCACTGCGGGCGCAGAGGCTGGTGGAGAGTACCCGGCGGCTGGCTGCCTCGCCTTCGTTCAACAATTTGGCATTAAGTGCTCGGGCCACATCCAGAGTGCGCGGGGCGCTAAGCGTTTTGCTGTAAGGCACCACGCCAATCAGGTGGAATTTATCGGTCGCCAGGGAGGGGGAGTACTGGCGTAGCTCAGTGAGCACCGACGCTTCCAACTGCGGTTTGAAGGTGCCCGGTGCTGCAGAAAGATCATCTTCCTGAGCGTAGGGCAGGTTTTTCATGCGCATCAAAATGCCGCCCAGTGTGCGGCTGGAGCTAACCCCACCAAAGCTGCGGGCGTGCATATCAAGCTGCTCGGCCAGCGCCTGGGGTTTGTTTAGGTCACCGGTGCTGACAAGAATAATCCGCGCATTTAGCGCGTTGGCGAGCTGGGCGTTGGTTTGGGTGGCGTAGGTGGTGTGCTGGGTGGGCACTACGCCCTCTACCACGACTAGATCAAGGGTGCTGCCATCGCGGTGGGCCTGTTGAACAACCTGTTCATAGAGCTCGACGGCGTTTTCCATCAGCTCATCGGTTTGGTCGTCGCGCAGCAAACGCTCAAGGCGTGCCTGGGAAATCGGTGACGGCGGGCGCTGGTTAAGTGCTCGGGAAACCAACGCGGTGGATCGATCCAGGCCTGGGCCGTTCAGTTCGTTCTGCATGAACGGCTTTAAAAACCCGGCTTTCAGGCCGATGGTATCCAGCGCTTGAATTAACCCCAGACAGGCGGAGGTAAGCCCGACGCCCTGGCTGGTAGGCACTAACAGAATCGCTTGTGGCTGGTCGGGGTGAGTCATACACATGTCTCTAGGCAGTGGCGGGTTTCCATGGCAATGCGGCCCTCTTCATCGGTTGGAATCACCCACACCTGGGGGCCTTCATGGCTGGCGCCATCCAGCTTGCCCTCTTTGCCGCGGATAGTCTCTTCGTTAGCATCGTTATCCAACGCAAAGCCGAAGTGGGGCATCAGTGACAATACATTACGGCGCACGATGGGCGAGTTTTCGCCGATGCCGCCGGTGAAAATAACCCCATCGAGCTGGGGCAGTGCGCAGGAGAGCCCCGCCAGAGATTTAGCTATCCGGTAGCAGAATACCTCTACCGCCAGCTGCGCGGCGGCGTGCCCTTGTTCAGCGGCCTCCTCAATTTCGCGCATGTCGTTGGTTAACCCTGAAAGGCCCAGTAGGCCGCTCTCTTTATTGAGCACATCGTCGATTTTGTCTAACGACCAGCCCAGTTGGCGGTGCAGATGGGCGTGCAGGCCAGGGTCAACGTCGCCACTGCGGGTACCCATCACCAAGCCTTCCAGTGGGGTAAGGCCCATGCTGGTATCCTGGCTTTGGTTGTTCCACACCGCGCTGGTGGAGCAGCCATTGCCCAGGTGGGCAGTCAGCCAGCCGCCTGTGCCACGNNAGTTCGCCCGCCCGCTGGCTAACATAAGCGTGGCTGGTACCATGAAAGCCATAGCGGCGAATGCCATGCTCAGCATAGAGGCTTTCTGGTAGTGCGTACCGGTAAGCACGCGACGGCATGGTTTGGTGGAAAGCGGTATCGAACACTGCCACTTGGGGCAGGTCTGGAAAGACGTTTTGAGTCGCCGCAATACCCGCCAAATTCGCTGGATTATGCAGGGGGGCAAGCGCTGCGGTGGTTTGGATAGCCGCAATGACGCTAGCGTCGATGAGTGCGGCCTGGGTGAAGTGCTCGCCGCCGTGCACGATGCGATGGCCTACCGCCGCTGGTAATCGGCCCTCCATACGCTCAAGGATCGCGTTAAGTGCTTGGGTGTGGTCAGCACCAGGAAGTGGTTGGCTGAAACGGTCACCGGCGCTGTTTTTGCCCTTGAGGCGTGCATCCTCGCTACCCAAGCGTTCCGCTATGCCCTCAAGTCGCGGTGCCTGAGGGTCGGAATCAATCAACGCGTATTTAATAGAGGAGGAACCGCAGTTAATGACCAGCACCGGTGCGTTCATAAAAACCTTTTTGCTAGGAGGTTATTGAGCAAAGGGATAGACTTTAGTTTAACATGTTGCAGCGCGCAAAAGCAGCGTCAGGCTTTCGTTAGCCTTATAGACAAAAGCTTGGCATGCTGGGATCTTTGCCTACCTGGCTACTCGCCATCTTACACCTTCACTCCTATAACGAGCCTTACCGTTCTTATGTCAGCGTCCTCTTTTCCGAAACTACTGCCGCGCCATTTGGCCATTCTGTTAATGATGACCGTGGCCACCATGTTCGCCGCCAATCACGTTTCAGCTCGGCTGGCGTTTGATAATGGCACCGGTCTGTTACTGGCGGTATTAACCCGCTCGGGGGTGGCCTGCCTGATTTTAGTGGCGCTAGTCATCGTGCAGAGAAAGCGGTTGTGGCTGCCTGCGGGCTCTTGGCCGTGGCAACTAACCGTGGGGCTACTGATTGCGATCCAAAGCGTTAGCCTCTACTCGGCGGTAGCCAGACTGCCTGTGGTGATTGCACTGCTATTGGTCAATACCTTTCCTATTCAGCTAGCGCTGCTCAGTTGGGCATTGGGCGGCCCGCGTCCTACTCTGCGTAGCTGTCTGATCATGGGCACGATTTTAATCGGTTTACTGGTAGTGCTGGATATTCCCTCATGGATTGCCAGCGCTGATGGCATGGGGCCGGGTTGGATAGCAGGCATTGGTTTTGGATTAATGGCGGCCTTCGTATTTGCCTGTGCGCTGTGGGTTACCGAGCACCGCCTTGCAGGAGTGGGCAGCACCCTGCGCAGTCTGTTGACCATGCAAACAGTGTTTATTGTCATGATCATTGGCGGTATCGCCGGTGTAGTGCCAGGCGGAATGAGCCTGCCGGATAACAGTACCGGCTGGCTAGGGCTGACGCTGCTTGGTCTGCTGTACGGTTCGGCGTTTTCGACGCTGTTTATTTTTGTGCCGCGACTCGATATGGCACGCAACGCACCGGTGATGAATATCGAGCCAGTTGCCTCGCTGGTGCTGGGTTACTTCGTGTTGGGGCAAATGCTTAGCCCCGGCCAGTTGGTAGGTGGGGCAGTCGTCGTTGGCGGTATTGTCGTGCTGAGCTTATCCAAGGGACGGTAAATGTTTGCGTTCTTCATAGTTATGAATCACAATACAAATGTGTAAGGAAACACTGTTTTTTAACTGAGGTGCAAGCTATGAAAATGTCCATGTTGTCACTTACATCGGCGGTACTCCTGGTGGGTGCAGGCGCATTTGCAACCACTGCTCAAGCACAACAGTCTTTCGATTATCCGCAAGCTTACCTGGGCGCTGATGCCATGTTCTGGAGCCTGGACCCAGACAGAGGCTCTTCCCGTGATGACGTAGGTTTACGTCTGCGCGGCGGTGCCCAGTTCAATGACTACTTTGGCATTGAAGGTCATTTAGGTACGGGCGGTTCCGACGGTGGTGCCGAATTAGACTATGTAGCGGGTGCTTATGCTAAAGGGATTATTCCCATAGCACCTGAAGTACGTCTTTATGGCCTAGCCGGTTTTACGGAAGTAGAGTTTGACCGCGGCGACAGTGAAAGCGACTTCTCCTACGGCGCAGGTGCTGAGATGGATGTCGCCAGAAACCTCTCCCTCAGCGCGGACTATATGCGCTACCTGGATAAATCAGCTTACTCCTTTGATGCTGCAAGCGTAGGTTTACGTTACCGGTTCTAAACCCTTAGCGTAAAAGCGTAGCGAATGACTAAACCCCATGGCCTTTATGCCATGGGGTTTTTTTGTTTTATAAACTTGTAGAGAGCGTTTATGTAGAAGTAGATAGACATATGTATATTGTTAGCGCGCTAATTAATTGTTAGACTAAAGTCCCCTATGCGATTCCCTACACGATGCGCGCCCGTTGAGAAGCGCTGACCAGGTGGTTTCCTGGTGGCTAACAAGTGAGCTCTGCATGACCCCCGATCAAATATTTGCCCGATGGGTGAGGGTAGCCCTTGCTACCTTTGTACTGCTTTTTATCTATTTTCTGGTGGCCGATAGCTTTATGCCCATGACGCCCGAGGCGAGAGTGATGCGGCCGGTAACGCGAATAGCGCCCGAACTCAGCGGCCCAGTGAGTGAGGTGCTGGTCAGTAATCACCAGCATGTAGCAAAGGGCGATGTGCTGTTTCAGATCGGCCAGGCGCCGTTTCGATTAGCCGTTGAGCAGGCGCAGCTTAATCGCGAACAGGCTGAGCGGGAGAATGCCCAGTTGGAAGCAGAGCTTACCTCTGCCCAAGCGGAGTTGGCATCCGCAGAGGCGACGGCTGCTGAGCGTCGGGGAGAGCTTCAGCGTGCTGAAACCCTTGTGGCGCAGCAGAGCGTATCGCGCCAACAGTACGAACAGCAGGTGGCTGCTGAGCGTACCGCACAGGCCAGTGTGGCGGCAGCCAGGGCTAAAATCGTCAGTCTGGAAGTGCAACTGGGCGATGTCGGCGAAACGAATCTGCGTTTGCGCCAAGCAGACAATGCGCTTTCCAAGGCGCAGTTGGATCTTGCTCATACCCAGGTGCGCGCCGCGCAAGCCGGACGTGTTTCCAACCTGCAGCTAGACGTAGGTGACTACGTTCAGGCGGGGCAGCCAGCGGTAGCGGTAGTAGCGGATGCGATAGATGTCATTGCCGATTTTCGCGAAAAGAGTCTGCGTCATGCGGCACCTGGTGACGCAGCGCAAGTAGTGTTTGATGCTTGGCCAGGTCAGGTATTTGATGCGCAAGTACTCGCCATGGATGCCGGTGTTCGTGAAGGACAGTTGGCTGCTGATGGTCAACTGGCTGATATTCCCACCACCGACCGCTGGATACGCGATGCCCAGCGGATGCGTGTACACCTAGTGCTAACTCAGCCAATCGCGAATTTATTACCCAGCGGCGCCCGCGCCACGGTGCAGCTTCAGCCAGGAGATACTGCTTTGGCCAAACCATTTGTATGGTTACAGGCACATCTGATCAGTTGGTTGCACTATGTTTATTAAGAGCTGGTTTATTAAGAGCTGGTTTATTAAAAGCGCGTTTATTAAGCGCCTGTTGTTTACACCGTTTCAAGGTTGGTGGGGGAGGCATGACGAGGCTAATGCCAAGGGAACTGCTCGCCCGGTGTTAACCCAAAACGGCCTGCGTCAGTGCTTGCGGGTGGCCGGTGGTGGCACGCTGGGGTTTGTGGTCAGCCAGCTTATGGGGTGGAACTACGGGGTGTTTTTTACTGTTTTCCCGATGTTCTTGCTGGGCATGGTGCCGATTCTGAATGGCCATATTATTCGCCAGTTTTTAGCCAACGTATCACTTAACGTGCTTGAAGTCAGCCTGGTGGTGGGGCTGCTCAAGCATATGCCGTTAGTGATGACCCTGGTGGTGATGGGCATTTTTCTTTTCCGCTTTAACCTGATGGCGAAAGGGCCGCTGTTTCTGTTTGGCGCCAACGGTGTGCTGACGCTCAGCATTTTGCTTCACTTCGCCAGCTACCCCAGTGTGGACTTGAGCGATTTACTGGCCTGTAACCTCGTCGCCAGTGGTTTGGCGGTGTTTATTGCCATGCTGATGCATACGCTGTTTCCCGACGTGGAAGCCCGCAAGCCGCCACCAAGGGGTACCAAAACACCCTCGCAAATTCGCCATGAAACTTTAATCGGTGGATTAACCGCCACACTCTCATTTGTCGTGTTTCAGATTTTCGACTTGCAGGGGTCGCTTTCTGCGCAGATGGCGACCATCCTGGTGCTGTTTACGCTGGGGTACTCTGGAGCGAAAGTATCAGCCGGTAAGCGAGCCATAGGAACCCTACTAGGGTGCAACTTGGCCCTGTTGATGCAACTTTTCTTATATACCCAGAGCCACCATTTTCTGCTGGTGATGTTGCTCTACTGGCTGGGGTTAATGCTTTTCGCTCGGGAGCATATTCATGAAGGAGGCGGTTCAGGGATTGGCTTTGGTGGGCTGACCACCCTGGGGATTCTGTTTGGCCAGTCGCTAGGCCCGCAGCAGGACCTGGTGTATAGCGCACTTTACCGCTTCTCTTCCATGAGCGTGGCACTGGTTCTTACGCTTTTGGCTATGGCTTCCCTGCACTTCGTGTTGAACCGCTGGGCACCAACGCGTTTACCCGCCAGCAACCCGGCATAAATAAACCTGCCATAAATTAATTAGCGCAACTTTTTTAATAAAGGCTACTCTGATGAATGTGTCGACGTGTGATTAACCGTGCTACTCGCACCTTTCACACACGGCGTTTTCCCTACTAACGGATTAGAGGTGTTCGTCATGGCAACTGGCAAAGAAGATAAAGCGAAAGGAACGGCCAACAAAGCAGCGGGAAAAGTGAAAGAAGCCGCGGGCAAGGCAACAGGTAGCACTAAAACTGAAGCCAAAGGTAAGTCCCAGCAGGCTAAAGGCGAACTGCAAAAAGGCAAAGGCGACGCCAAGGAGAGCCAGAAAAAACAGCGCTAGTCATGTAGTACTGATACCACAGGGGGCTTTGGCCCCCTGTGGGCGTTTAAAGCCGATAATTAGAAGCTTATCCTTTGCTTTCCAAAGTGTTCATACCTCTTGATACAGTTCACTGCCTTTGTTGCGAAACTTCTCCGCCTGTTCTTCCATGCCTTTCATCACCGCTTCCTGATCGCCGTTTAGACCGTGTTCGTTTGCATAGTCTCGTACCTCTTGGCTGATCTTCATGGAGCAGAACTTTGGCCCGCACATGGAGCAGAAGTGCGCCACCTTGGCGGAGTCTTTGGGCAGGGTTTCGTCGTGGTACTCCCGGGCAGTATCCGGGTCTAGCCCCAGGTTGAACTGGTCTTCCCAGCGAAACTCGAAACGCGCTTTGGAGAGTGCATTATCCCGCCGCTGTGCGGCAGGGTGGCCCTTGGCGAGATCCGCCGCGTGGGCGGCAATCTTGTAAGTAATAATGCCGGTTTTGACGTCATCTTTATTGGGCAGGCCCAGGTGCTCTTTCGGCGTGACGTAGCAGAGCATGGCGCAGCCAAACCAGCCGATCATCGCTGCCCCTATGCCAGAGGTAATGTGGTCGTAGCCGGGGGCGATATCGGTTACCAGCGGACCTAAGGTATAGAAGGGCGCTTCGTCGCAGTATTCCAACTGCTTATCCATATTCTCTTTCACCAAGTGCATGGGCACGTGGCCGGGGCCTTCGATCATCACCTGCACATCGTGTTTCCAGGCAATATGGGTCAGCTCACCAAGGGTTTTCAGCTCCGCCATCTGTGCTTCGTCATTGGCATCGGCCACTGAGCCAGGACGCAGGCCATCACCGAGGGAAAACGCCACATCGTACTGCTTGCAGATCTCGCAGATCTCTTCGAAGTGGGTGTACAAGAAGCTCTCCTGGTGATGGTACAAACACCACTTGGCCATGATCGAGCCGCCGCGGCTGACAATGCCGGTGACTCGCTTGGCGGTGAGCGGCACATAGCGCAGCAGTACGCCCGCGTGAATGGTGAAGTAGTCCACGCCCTGTTCGGCCTGCTCGATCAGCGTATCGCGGAAGACTTCCCAGGTGAGGTCTTCGGCCACGCCTTTGACCTTTTCCAACGCCTGATAGATAGGCACCGTGCCAATCGGCACTGGCGAGTTGCGCAAAATCCACTCGCGAGTTTCATGGATATTCTGCCCGGTAGAGAGATCCATAATGGTGTCAGCGCCCCAGCGGATCCCCCAGGTCATCTTATCCACCTCTTCTTCAATAGAAGAGGTCACTGCGGAGTTACCCAGATTACCGTTAATTTTGACCAGGAAGTTACGGCCAATAATCATCGGCTCGCTTTCTGGGTGGTTGATGTTATTAGGAATAATTGCCCGCCCGCGGGCCACTTCGTCGCGCACAAACTCTGGCGTGATTTCTTCCGGCAAACTGGCGCCAAAGCTCTGGCCTTTGTGCTGGTGGCCCAGAATACGCTCCACCTCCGCCGTTCCTAGCGCCTGGCGGCGCTGGTTTTCGCGCAGGGCAATAAACTCCATTTCCGGGGTAATAATGCCCTGGCGGGCGTAGTGCAGTTGGGTCACGTTTTTGCCCGCTTTAGCCCGGCGCGGAGTGCGGGTTAAATCGAAACGTAGCTGGGCAAGAGTGGGGTCGTTGGCGCGTCGGTTGCCGTAATCAGACGTGGGGCCGGTTAAGAACTCGGTGTCGTCCCGCGCTTCGATCCAGGCCCGGCGCAGTGCCGGCAGGCCACGGCGTAGGTCAATCTGGGCGTCGGGGTCGGTGTAGGGGC
>LGOV01009730.1_pt1 | contig 18244 bp, 17 predicted proteins | sample 469881 | NCBI WGS metagenome assembly LGOV01 (sample SAMN03857199, study PRJNA290197) | marine sediment metagenome | biome: marine cold seep biome; feature: cold seep; material: marine sediment; isolation source: sample #5579, elevator 3A push core 41 containing 12 cm of sediment... ...
TCATTCTCTCATTCTCTCATTCTCTAACTCTTTCATTCCCTCATTGTTTCATTTATTCATTGTTTCATTGCTACTCCAACCTAATCTTAAATTTCTTTATGCTCATTATTATAAAAAATAGTGATGTTACCACTAATATCAATGTTTCTTTCCATAAAACTGCAATTCCAACTCCTTTTAGCATTATTGATTTTATTATAATTATAAACCATTTTGCGGGAATCACATTACTTAGAACTTGAAGTATTTCGGGCATACTTTCAACTGGGAAAATAAAACCCGAAAGTAGAATAGTTGGCATCATTAATCCCATAAGTGAAATCATCATTGCAGTTTGTTGAGAATTGGAAACAGTAGAAATCAAAATACCAAGACTAAGTGATGAGATAATGAATAGTAAGATTTCAAAAAACAGAAGTATTCTACTGCCTTCCATTGGCATTCCAAATACAAGAAATCCTAAAGTAAGAATTGTGAATGCGTTGAATAGTGATAACGCCAAATAGGGTATTACTTTACCAATAATGATGATACTTGGTTTTAAAGGCGACACTAACAAAATTTCCATTGTTCCTATTTCTTTTTCTTTAGCTACGGTAATTGATGTCATCATTGCAGATACCAGCATAAGAATTATAGTCATTACTCCGGGTACAAACATGAAAACACTTTTGTTTTCGGGGTTGTACAGCATTTTTGATTCAATATTTATTGGAATTTTCTGAATCAGGCCTTTCTCCATTGCAAAGGAATTGGTGATACCACTAAGGTAGCCTGTAAGCATATTAGCCATATTAGGGTCTGAAGCATCGGCTATAACCTGAACAGCAGATGACTTTGTAGTACCAATATCTTTAGCGAAATTTTCAGGAATTACTAATGCTATTTTAATTGTTCCTTTTTGGAAAGATTTTTCTATTTGTGAATATGAATTCAGATTTTCTTGTAAAATAAAATATCCTGATGAAGTTATTTTGTTTATATATTGTTGGGACTCAGTGTTTTTTGCTAAATCTAAAATCGCCATTTTGCCATCTTTAATTTCGGTAGTTATAGCAAATCCAAATAATAATACTTGGGCAATAGGCATACCAAAGAGTATTAGCAAAGTTCGTTTATCGCGAAAAATGTGTTTGAATTCTTTCTTTATAAATGCTAGGAATGTTTTCATTTAAATCCGTTTAAGCTTCGCTGTTTATTGATGTCTTTGACATCTGTTTGTGATGCTGTTGCATCAACTATTTATTTGTTTTGTATTATCTCCTATGAGCTTTCACCTTTTAGCTAATTAGATCTCGCTAATTTCAAAAATACTTCGTCCATGTTTTTGGCATTGTTTTGAGTAAGAAGCTCCTCTAAAGTTCCCATAGCTTCAATTCTACCCTGAACCATCATTGATATTCTATCACAATATTCTGCTTCATCCATATAATGTGTTGTAACAAAAACTGTTATTCCATCTTCTGTGGCTTGGTATATCAAATCCCAAAATTGGCGTCTTGTAATTGGATCAACACCACTTGTTGGTTCGTCTAAAAAAACAATTTCTGGATTGTGTAAAATGGCTACAGAGAAAGCAATTTTCTGTTTCCAACCTAATGGAATCTCAGAAATAAGGGTGTTTTCTATATTGCCTAAACCAAGACTATCAACCATTTTTTTAGTTCTTTCTTGTATTGTTTTTTTATCTAAACCATAAATACCACCATAAAATTTTATATTTTCTTTTAAGGTTAAATCTTCATAAAGTGAAAACTTTTGACTCATGTAACCAATTTTGTATTTCAATTGATTACGTTGAGTTTTTATGTCAAAACCGGCTACCTTTCCTTTTCCTGAAGTTGGTTCTAAAATACCTGTCAACATTTTCATAGCTGTAGTTTTTCCAGCACCATTTGCTCCGAGAAAGCCGAATATTTCACCTTTCTCAACATCAAAACTGATATTGTCAACGGCTTTGAAGTCGCCATAGGCACGGGTTAGGTTTTCTACTTCTATTACTTTATGCATTGTTTAGTTTTTTAGTTTGATGAAAAATATTCATTTCACTTTTGAACTTTCAGCTTTCAGCTTTCAGCTTTGAACTTTCAACTTTGAGCTTCCACTTTCAATCTTTCATTTATTGTAGCATCAAATCCATGAAGCTATCTTCTATATTTGCTTTAATCTTATTAATAGAATAATCGAATTCATTTTTTACAAGAATATCCTCTATTATGCTAATACTGACATCATTATGTAATGTTAAGTGTATACTACTTCCAAACATAAATGCAGAATTTACTTCTTCGATATCTCTAATCAACATTAGAGTTTTATAATTGTCATTTGTTTTTATTTCATACAAGGTATGATTAAAGCTGTTTGATATGTTTTCGGGAGTATCTACCGCTAAAATTTCACCATTTTGTATTAACGCTACTTCATCACATAACGAAGCTTCGTCCATATAAGGTGTGGAAACAATAGTAGTTATTCCATCTTTTTTCTGTAGTTTTTTTAAGTTGTCCCAAAACTCTTTTCGAGATACAGGATCAACACCAAAAGTAGGCTCATCTAATAGTAGAATTTCAGGTTTGTGGATAAGAGCACAGCACAAAGCAAGTTTTTGTTTCATTCCACCCGATAAATCACCTGCTTTACGATTTTTAAATGGCTCTAACATTTTGTAGATATCATGTATCATATCGTAATTAGCCTCTATGCTAGTATTAAAAACTTTTGCAAAAAACTCCAAGTTTTCCTGAACGGACAAATCTAGGTAAAGCGAGAATTTACCTGGCATATAGCCAACTCTATGTCTAATTTCTATATAATCTTTAACTGTATCAAAGCCCATTAAACTGGCTGATCCAGAGTCAGGAATAAGGAGTGTAGTAAGTATTCTGAATAAAGTAGATTTCCCTGCTCCATCTGGACCTATCAACCCAAATAACTTTCCTTTTTCAATATTCAATGAAATATTGTTGAGGGCTTTGGTTGATTCGTATGATTTTGATATGTTCTTTATATTTATCATTGCTGAATTGGTTATTCGTTTAATCGTTTAACTGTTTATTGTTACTGTCGATTAAACAGTTCAACAGTTCAACAATTCAACACTACTTAAAATATACACTTGCTGGCATTCCAATTTTCAAACTCCCATCGTTATTTACATCAATTTTAATGGCGTAAACTAAGTTTTGTCTCTCGTCTTTAGTTTGTATAATTTTTGGTGTAAATTCTGCATTGGCACTAATCCAAGTAATTACTCCTTCATAATTTTTTTCATCAGTAGTAGAATCAATTCCAATTTTTACTTTTTGTCCAATTTTAATTTCAGAAAGCTGTGGCTCTGTAACATAAGCCTTAAGCTTTAATTTATTCATATTCTGAATTTGATATAAAGGTCTTCCAGGAGCAACGAATTCAAACTTTTCAGTATATTTTATTAATACTGTTCCTGATATTGGGTTTTTGATTATGCTTTTTGAAATCTGATCTTTAACTTGTCTTATCTGTACATTCAGAGACTGAGATTGGCTTAATACTGAAGCATTTTGAGCTTGAACACTAGATATTTGTTGTTCAGTTACATTAACTTGTCCTTGTAAATCATCGAGTTGTTTTTTAGTAGCAGAACCATCTTTGTACATTTTCTTTATTCTATCTAAGTTACTTTTTTGAACTTTTAATTGTTCCTTAAGAACATTTATCTGAGATAGAACACTCCTTGATTGAGATTCAATACTAATATATGATGCTTTTAGTTGCTCTTTTTTTAAAAATAGTTGGGTAGTGTCAATTACTCCAACAATACTACCTTTATCTATTACTTTTCCTTCTTCAATGGTAAAAGCTATTAATTTTCCTGCATTTTCAGACGAAATAGTTGTAGCATCACTTTGAAAGTTACCGCTTGCATCAGCATTATTCTCATTTGTATTGCATGATGCAAATACTCCGATTAGTAATATTAATAGTAAATTTTTCATTTTTTCAAGATTATTTTTATTTCAGCATTTAGCTTTTTATTTCAACATTCAACATTCAACATCTAGTACCTAGTTCCAGTTAAGTGTTCAAGAGCAAGTTTCTTTTGTATTAGTTGAATTTTGTTAATTTCTAAGGTTTGTTGAGCCCTCTTTAAATCATTAAAATCTTTTAGGTATTCATTAGAAGTAATAGTGCCATTTTGAAATTTAGACCATGATGACCCTTTTATTTCGTCTTTAATTTTTATAATATCCTTATCCATTTCAATTTGATTTTGAATATTGGCTAAGTCATTATTAATTTTTTGTACTTCTAAATTATTTTGCTTTACAAATGCTTCTTTGTTTGACTGAATTATTTTTTGTTTTACTTCTGACTTTTCTTTTTGTTTACCGTAGGTTCCCCAATCAATTACATCCCAAGAAAAATTAACGCCAACCATACCATAAGTATGTAAATCAGTATTCATGAAGTTATATCCTGGTCTACCGAAACCACCATTAGCAAATAAAGCAAGTTTTGGATATTTATTTCTAAACTCCATTTCTAAACTGGCATGATTTAAATCTTCTTGAGCTTCAAATATTTTTAGTTGTGGTAAAGTTGTTAATTCATTTGTTGATTCACCTGGTATTTGAAAGGAAGCATCGGTACTTATTTCCATTCCTGTTAGCATTGATAGCGATTGAATTAGGTTTAGCTTAGCTGTTTCAGTATTCAAAATTTGTTTTTCAATATTTATCTGCTCAGCTTTTAGTTTATTTAACTCAGAAATAAGTATCATTCCATTATCGTATGCAGATTGAAGAATTTTTATATTTTCACTAATTTCATCTTTTGAAGTAATTAAAACAGTATGGTTTTGTTCAAGCAGCAATACATTTAGGTAAAGCTGATTTATTTGTTCCATGAAGTTATAATTTTCAATTTCAATTTGCGTTTCTTCTAGAGAGTTTGAAGCTAATTGGAGGTCTTTTGCACTTTTAGTATTTCCTCCATCATATATAATTTGCGATAGTTGTAAGTCAGCTCTATAGTTGTCGTTAGGAAAGGAAGGAAAGAAATCACTCATTCCTGGTATTTGTATTTCTGGAAAAATTACAACCTCCGATTGATAAGTAGCACTACCACTTAAAGTAAATTTAGGTAAATAGTTTTTATTAAGGGTTTTAGTTATTAGTTCTCTGTTTTCTTGTTGTAATGCCATTTTTTTGAAACTAGGCCAGTTTGTTTTTGCAGAGTCTCTACATTGTTGGAGGTTTAGACTTAAAACCTGTGCGCCAATAAGACTTGGCAGAACCAACAAGATTAATAAGTTTAGTGTTTTATTCATTAGTTAATGTTTTTAGTTCAAGGTATAGAGATTATAGTTCATTGTTTAATTTAGAAGCATATATTTAGTATTCTTAACTTTTCACTGCTTTACTATAACTGCATTACTTCCTAATAGCATTAATAGTAAATTGAGCTACTAACTTCTTTCTTTCTTCAATTATTAATTTGAATTCTTTTTCAGTAATATCTAAAATGCCTTTAGCCATTGGTTTTGCCATAAATGGAAAAATCGACATTGAAATAATATTGATGATTAATTGCTTTGGATTTATTTCAATTATTGATCCTTTAGCTATTTCATCTTTTATTTGTTTTTCAAATATTTTTATTCCTTCTAGAGTTTTTAATTCTTTGAATTTTTCATTGAAGAATTCAGGGTTTCTATTTATTTCTTGAAATACAAAGTTTGGAACAAAGGTGTTTTTACTTAAAACAGTAATGTAGTTTTCAACCAGATTTTCTATTTTGGTAAATAAATCGGTGTCTTCTTTTAAGGTGAGATTTAGTCTTCCTAACATCTGCTTTAGTGCTATATTAAAAACAGATTCAAATAGTTTTTCTTTCGATTTGAAATAGTAATGAAGTAATCCTTTGTTAATTTCTGCAGTATCTGCGATTTCTTGCATTCTTGTACCCGTAAATCCTTTATTATGAAATATCTTTTGAGCAGATGTTAATATTTTATCTTCTGTAGAAATCTTTTTAGACATGCTATTTGTATAATTGGTTTATACAAATTTAACCAATCAGGTAAATAAAACTAGTATTGGTTGATATTTGTTTTTACTTGACGTTCATAAATATAGGGATTACAAATTTTTGTAATCCCTATATTATTTATTAAACTATGATTATATTTTCAACCACTTAAGTGTTTTCCAAAAAAGAAATTTTGAACCAACTATTTCAATTTCCTTTTCTTCAATTTTTGTTATTTTTAAATTAAAAACCATTCCTTTTTCCGGACCATACATTTTACCATTTATCCATATTTTGTCTTTTGGGTCAAATTCTAGGTCGTTAACAATTACCTTACCTATTAGTAAATTTTTCTGTTTAGATTCATCCGGGTTTTTTATATCTTTTGTTTGTCCATTTTCATAGCCGTTTAAGGCAATTATTTTTCCAAAATACTTATCATTACTTTTATAAATTTCAACGTCTAATTTATTTGGTAATCGATATTTTCCAATTATATCGTCGGCTTTTTGTGCTAAACTACTTGTTGTTGCAAAAAGGAAAATTAATAATGCTGTTATGCTAGTCATACTATCTTAAAAATTATATTTTATTTTGGCATAAACCATTGTGTTGTCTTGATATTGCCCAAATTGACCAGCTCTATCTCCTACAAAAATATTTCCACCAAGAAGAATATTAAAGCTATCATCAAAATCATAAGTAATTTTTGGCCTGATAAGTGCGTCACCATCAGTAAGGCCTATATAAGAGAATAATTCTAAATGAAGTGTTTCTCTCATCATGTCGTAATGTGCTAAGAATGTAGCCAGATTATTAGTTTCGTTATCTATAATCATTTCATCATAATCAAGAATGTATTTCTGAATAAATTGAGTACTCAATTTTACATTCCCAATATTGAAATCAACACCTACAACATAATTTATGTATTCTTTTTGAATAATAGCACCTTCGGCCATTGGATCTTCTGTTTGAAAATATTTACCATTGTAATATGCCGCTTCTCCACGAAGAATTACTCCTTTAACCTCTGTACTAAATGAACCACCTCCTACATATAATCTGTTGTGTATAGGTGTAATTTTTAATCCATTAAGGGTAGGAGGTGTAGTTGGAGCCATAACTTTTTCAACATACATTGTTGGAATGTCGTCCCAAGTATAACCACCCATTATTTCGAAATCTACTTTTGAAGTCATAGCTGAATATTTTAAGAATATCTCAGTGTTTTGGAGTGAAGCTTCTACATTACTTTTACTCCAGTCAAAAGTAGGAGGAGCAGGAAATTCAGGAGTTATATTCCATATAGAACCGCTTCCTGGTGTTTGAGTAGGGGTAAATTGAGGAATGATTATAGCTTCGAAAGTTCCATTTCCAACGTAATAATCAATTTTGGCTGCAATTACACCTATTCTTATCTCATCAAAGTCAGGTAATAAAAATTCTGATAAATCTAACGGAGATACAATATCAGTAATGAAAACTCCATCAGCTTTACCCCAAACAATCTGTTGCTTACCAATTCTTATGTCAAAATTTTCAAAATACATATCCATATATATTTCTCGCATTCTGAAAACTATACTGTCAGAATTATATGCATAAAGCATAGGATTGGCTTTGAAAGCTACTTTTTCGCCTCTTTTTTCAAAGTTTAAATTTAGAGTTTGTTGAATAATGGCAAACTTTCCACTGTCAACAGTTATTCCTTCATAAGTTCTAGCAAAACCAGAGATGTCTACATTCTGGCCGCTAGCATAAAATCCTGTGAAGAATAGAAATATTAATATTAGATTTTTAGTTTTCATTTTTATTATTTTTAGGTTAAAGGGTTAAAGGGTTAATAAGAAGTTGGCTTCTTTTTTAATCTATTTTCTGAAATAAAATGATAACCTCATAACCTTTTTTGATTCTTTAATTAAAACCGTAACTTTTCTGTCATTATCCCAAACCTTATAACCGTAAGTTGGTGATCGAAATAAATATTATAATAATCAGGACCTTGATATAGTTGAACAAAAAAACCAATGTCCTCTAAAAATTTAGGGTGATAATATGCAGTTAAACTCGCACTTATTCTTCCCAATGCAAAAGCATTTTCATTATTGAAATCTCCCATAGTATATGAGAATTTTCCTTTTAGTGATAAACTTGCTTTTTTATTTTTTTCTTTTGAATCATTTCTCAATTTAAATATTGAAAGTATTGTATTCCATTTGTACATACCATAAATACCGTGTAATTCTTCTATAGTTAATGAAGGAGGATGAACCTCTAATGATGTCGAGAAAAACTTAACAGCATTAAATCTTTCACTACAAGAAGTCTTAATAATTCCAAACTCAAGGTAATTTGTAGAAAAACTTGCCGATTCTAAATTTATATCGCCATTGTCTAGATAGAATGGCCCATCTTGTCCGTTTGAATGATGGGCAAACCTTCCGAATAGACTTAAAGTATTAGCAGCGTCTTTTTTATTTAGAAGATAATAAACAGTTAATTGCGGCATGTAACTAGGAGTTTTAACTGGAGATGACTCCAGCTGATACATCCTTATAATTATTTGCGGAGTAAGAACTCCTAATAGCCTCGAATCTTTACTTGTTCTAATATTGAAGTTTGGAACAACGTTTGCTTCAAACCACAATGGTTCTATGTTACCAATATCAGTAGGGGCAGTAATGTAACTGTTCCCTTGGTTTTCTTGAGCAATTGTAGTGAGACCTATATTTGTGATAGCACCATATTCACTCTGCCCAAGTACTATTGCAGAGTTAAGTATTAGAACGAATATGATGCTATACTTTTTCATTTACTAGTTTTACTTTTAGATACCTCTAGTCATCATTCTCTCTGAGAACTTTGAAGATGGCACACCTGTGTTAACTTTAATATCAGCTAATTGTATAGTTGTCTTATGATTTTTTTGTGAATTTCTCATTTCTGAATGAGTAATAATCCAGTAACCAGAAATTTCCTCTACTTTCTTTATAGTAAGTGTTTTCAGTAGATCTTCGTCCTCGTCATAAAACTCTTTTTTCATACCTACGAAGTTGTCTTTTCTAATCCAAGTAATTGTTTTAGAGTACATGTATTCTTCGTCTTTTGAAATACTTTCTACAACATAACATTCATTACCCTCAATAGTTTCTTCTTTGATTAGCTTATGTGTGTCAGCATCTAATTTCCTATCGCCTAAATCATCGTAAGTAAAATCAGATCCCATAAAATAATCACTTTTACTATCGCTAGATATTCTCTTGGTCTTTTTTAGTGCAGGTAAATAAATCCATTGATCATCAGATTTGTTATCGGCATCGTAAGTCCAGTTCATAAATGATGTGTTCTTAATATCGGCAGGTGACATAAAAAACATTATACTTTTTTCTACATCTCCCATGATTTTAGAATATTGCTTGATTTTTCTAACTCTAGTCTGGTCACTCTTGTTAGTAAGTGTCATAGTAAGAGTAGAGGTAACGTCATCACCCGTAGGTAAGTTGTAAGCCTTGTCTACAATTTCACGTCCTGTTATTTGTGCATTAGCACCTATGCTTGCTACTAGTAATGTCGCTATTGCGAATAATTTTATATTTTTCATAATCTTAATAGTATTAATGATTCAATGTGTTAATGATTTAATGTTTGTGAGAGAAGCAACCTTATGGAGAAGGTTACTTCACTTCATTATCAAACTCAAACTCAATTTTTTTTATCTTTTTTAAAGTAAACGTTAGTAGTATAAAGCAGTACCAACATTATTGTTAGAGTACCTACAAAACTAGTAAACATGTTTAGCGACACTAATGCTCCAAGTTCTCTGTTTGGAGGGAATACTGAAAATAGTAGAACTAAGAAACCAGCTATTACTACAATCGCATTGTAAATAATTGCTCTACCAGAATGAGCCATTGTTTTTTGTGCAGCAACCATTTTATCATCGGTATTCATAGCATTATGTCTGTATTGCTCCAAGAAGTGAACAGCGTAATCTATACCTATACCAATAGCTATACTCGATAGTAATGCTGTAGTAGTACTTAACGGTATATCTAAGAATCCCATTGTACCAAAACTAATTCCAGCGGTAAGTATAATTGGCACCGAACTAATAAATCCTATCTTAATGTTCTTGAACATTATCGAAATCAATACAATAATAATGATAAGAGATAAGACTAAACTTTTTATTTGTCCTTCTAAGATTAAGTCAGTAAATACTAATCCTTTATATCCACTTCCTGCATAGTTTAGTGTTACTCCTAGTTTTTTGAAATCACCTTCATAAGTTTTGATGATGTCTAAAGCACTATTCATAGCTTTTGAATTATCGCTCTTAAGCTGGAAAGTAATATTTGCTTTTTCGTAATCGTAGTCAACTACTTTATTCAAATTTTCAGGATCACCAGACATTTCGTAAAGCAACAAGTACTGAGCAATCATTTCTTTACTATCTGGTATAGTATTGAATTCCTCTTTGTCTTCATTCATTACTTTATTCATCCTGTTGATGTAGTCGGTAAGTGAGAAAGTGTTTCCAACAATTGTTAATTTATTGTCAACATCCTTCTGCATTTTATCTACTAATTTTAATACAGCAGGTTCTTTGAAAGCATCTTTTGTACCTTTGGCATCAAGTATTAAGTTTAGTGAACTAGTTCCCCCAAAGTGGTCGTTTATAAACTTATCGGTTTGTACAATATCACTATCACTTTCAAACTTATCTAGAAAACTAGAGTTAATCCACATCTCTTGCATTCCTATCAACGAAAGAACTACAATTAAGGCACTACCTATTATAGATACTGGTCGGTGATTTAATATCCAAGCTGCAAAATTATTTGCAAGTTTAGAATGTGAAGATCCTTCTTTGTCTTCGTCTTGATCTATTGGTTTAGCATTTGGCAAACCGAATATCATAATTGCAGCAGGCAAGAAAATTAAAGAGAAAACCATTGCCATAATCACACCAAAAGCGGTGAACAAACCAAAGTATTTTACTGGGTAAACTTCTGATGTAAGAAGAGATGTAAATCCAACTGCTGTAGTGATTGAAGTCATAATAACAGGAGATCCCATGTGTTTAATCATATCTACAACAGCTTCTCTTTTAGTAGCAGTAGGGTTGTAGTCTATAAAAGATTGCAAGTGACTGTAAAGGTGAATTCCATCGGCAACACCTATGGCAATAAGCATGACAGGAATCATTGTGGATACTGCATAAATAGGAATGTTAACTGCAGCCATCAGTCCAAATGTCCATACCACACTGAAGAATACGACGGCCATTGTNNTTGTTGATACTGCATAAATAGGAATATTTACGGTAGCCATCAAACCAAAAGCCCAAATAGTAGAAAGGAATACAACTCCTAAAGTTATCATTGTTCCTTTGAAACTACGTAGAATAAGGAAAAGGACAACAAAAATTACTAGAATAACAATTGGCACCATCCTTTTCATATCGGCAGGTCCAAGTAAGGCCATTGTACCTTCAACAATTGGTCGTCCTGCAACGTGTATTTTTATGTTGTCTGTTTCGGATGCTTTAGCAGTTTCAAGAATTTTATTGTAGAAATCTTGTGTGAATACATCGTCGCCAATTTCAGCAATTATTACAGTTACAACCTCATCAGTAGAAACTNNCCATTTCGTTGCTTTGGACTCTATTTTTTAGCTCATCTAGTTTCTCTTGAGTTTTAGGAACTCGTTTGAAGAAAGCTTTCACATCCATTCCATCTTCTGTACCAACAATGTTATCGGCAGTGTAAAGAGATGTTACATCGTTCTTTTCTATTTCATCAAATTTCTGAAAACGCTTTGTCAACTGTTTTAATGTGTCTAAAGTTTCTGTGTTGAAAATACCATCTTGATTTTCGATAGCTATAATGATTCCATCCTGAATATTAAACCAACTTTCTGCTTTATCACTATATATAAATGCCGGATGATCATGAGGCATGTATTTATCTAAGTTGGTTTCCATTTTTGTATTCTCTTTCATCTCCATGATGAAGAAAGCAGAAATGACAATTGTAACAGCCATTGTTAGCCATTTGTAGTCAAGTAATTTGATTAATATTTTTTCCATTTTATTTTACTGTTAGTTATTTTTTAATTGCATTAATTGTAAGTTCTGTTATTCCTTTTTTTCTTTCTTCTATAAATTCACTAAACTCTTTTTCTGATAAGTCTAATATTCCCATAGCCATAGGCTTTGCCATAAATGGGAAAATTGACATTGATATAATATTTATTATTAATTGCTTTGGATCAATTTCTATTATTGTACCTTTTTCTGTTTCTTCTTTTATTTGATCTTCAAAAATTTTTATCCCTTCCAGGCTATTAAATTTTTTAAACTTTTCATTGAAGAATTCTGGGTTTCTATTTATTTCTTGAAAAACAAAATTTGGAACAAAAGTGTTTTTACTCAGAACCGTGATATAGCTATCTACTAGGTTCTCAATTTTGGTAAAAAGACCTACATCCTCTTTTAGAGTAGAATTCAGTCTGCCTAACATCTGTTTCAACGCAATGTTAAAAACAGATTCAAAAAGCTTTTCTTTAGATTTGAAATAGTAATGGAGCAAGCCTTTATTAATTTCAGCCATATTAGCTATCTCTTGCATTCTTGTACCAGCAAATCCATTATGATGAAAAACCTCCTGAGCAGATTTTAATATTTTATCTTCTGTAGTACCTCGTTTTGACATCTAATTATGAATTAATTACGAAGCAAATTTACCTAATTGGGTAAAATTAACCAAATGGGTAAATGTTAAAGTTTATTATTTGTAGTGATATCAATACTTTTAGAGTGGTATTTATTTATTATTGAGATGTTTTAGGTGTGTTTTTAGTATGTTTTTTAAGTTGATTTGTAATGAAAAAGAGATGTAAAAATCGTTTTTTCGAATATTTATGATATAATATGAGGTTCTTTTTTTGTAAAAAAAAAGGGCTGATAGTTATCTATCAGCCCTAATAAAAAAATTATTGTTAAGATGTTTATTCTTCAAGATTTACCTCTTCATCAATATGGTAAAGAGGTGTTTTACTTCTAGTTTGTGTTATCATTTCACCAACAAATCCAGTAAGAAAAAGTTGAGAACCTATGAGCATCATGGCAAGAGAAATATAAAACCATGGATTATCTGTAACCAAAATTGTCGGTAAATTTTGTTCTAATCTGTACAGTTTCATAATGCCCAAATATCCTGCTGCTGCAAATCCAATAATAAACATTAATACTCCCCATGCTCCAAAAAAGTGCATAGGTCGTTTTCCAAATCGACTAACAAACCAAATTGAAATTAAATCAAGAAAACCATTTAAGAATCTTTCGATACCAAATTTTGTTACTCCGTATTTGCGTGCTTGATGTTCAACTACTTTTTCGTCAATCCTAGTAAAACCAGCCGATTTAGCAAGTATTGGGATGTAACGGTGCATTTCGCCATAAACATCTATGTTTTTGACTACTTTTTGGTCGTAAGCTTTAAGTCCGCAGTTAAAATCGTGCAGATAAACACCAGAAGTTTTACGTGCTGCCCAATTAAATAATTTTGTTGGAAGGGTTTTAGTTATGGGGTCATAACGTTTTTTCTTCCATCCAGAAATTAGGTGCATATTATCATCCTTAATCAATCTATATAAATCAGGAATTTCATCAGGGCTATCCTGTAAATCAGCATCCATTGTAATAACCACATCACCTTTAGTAACTTTAAAAGCAGCGTTTAATGCTTGTGATTTTCCGTGATTAGTTCTGAATTTTATTATTTTTACTTCTTTGTGTTTTTCAGATAATTCTTTTAATACCTTGAAAGAGTCGTCGGTACTTCCATCATCAACATAAACTACTTCATAACTAAAACGATTGGATTGCATAACACGTGCAATCCAATCGAATAATTCGTTTATTGATTCTTCCTCGTTTAATAAAGGTATTACTATTGATATATCCATTTAATATTTTTTAAAGTGGGGCGTCACTTTTCTTTAAAAACAATCCTGTTATTAGCGATAAAATCATTCCACCAATTGCACTACCTATTATTGCCATAGGTATTGTAAATGCAGGCGACATCATTTTTCTTGTAAACCCAATTGCCATATCAATTTGTGCATCTGTTAATTCTGGACTTTCACTTACCATTTTCTCCTCAATTTTCAGCAACATATCTTCTACAAATTCAGGTTCAATCATGGTTACAAATATAATACTATATAATGCATGTATAATAGCACCAATTACAGATATTGTAATACCTAGTTTGACAGCTTCTCCTAAACTTAAGAAACCACTATTTTGATTATCTCTATAGTCTTTTTGGTAAATGTAAATAACAGCCATCATAGCCGCAAAAGAAAAATAACCTACCCAGCTATTTTCAACTTGATCTATTCCTATTACATAAATAATAACTGCTAAAAGAATTTGTACTATTCCTAAAATTAAACCAGGGTTTACGGAGTACTTTAGAATTGATGTTTTATTTTCCATTTTTTAAGATTTTAAGTTTATTGACAAATATAAACAAGCATTTTAAATAATTGCTAAAGAGTGTTTGTAAATCCTCTTAAATTGAAGTTAAAGTTTAGGTTATACCCATTAATATATTTCTGTGTGAAATTTATTATAGCAAATCTATAGTTTGTGTTTAATAATTGAATTAAATCAGTAATATTATTAGTTGTACAAATAAATAGAATGTTTTTGACTAAATTTATGCCAATAAAAAAAGCATATACGATGAAGAAAACATTGACACTTGTAGCAATATTAATAGCAAATATTATTATCGCTCAGAATATAGAAATACCAAAATCATATTCTAATTTCTCTTTTAATGAGAAAGGTATATTGACAGTCAATTTGGATGGTAAAATAATAGAAGAGAGTTATAATGACACTCCTAGAGTTTTAGAAAATCTTATAGGAAACCCAACAGGTACAGAAGATGGAATAACCTTTGATTTCGGAAAAGCTGTTGATAACGGTATTCTATATTATGGATTTATCCCTTTTCACGATATGAAATATCCTTTACCAGTTTATTTTAAAAAAACTGCAAATATATCGAAGGGAAAAGCCAAGATTGATTTATTTCAAATGAAAGGTAAGTACGATATGATTTCATGGGAAAAAAATAAATTAGGTAATTTAGGATATAGAGTGCAAGATGCTAATGGAAAATTACTTTTTGAAGGCGTTTTATCATTTAAAGGTAACGGCCCTTTTGAAGTTTCTGAAGGTATAATTGAAGGACCATCAGTTGCTATGGTTTATGAAAAAGAAGTAATAATCAGGATAAAAACAAATAGAGAATCTAGAGTGGAACTATTTGTAGATGGTAGAAGTTTTCAATCTCAAGGGATTATTCATGAAATAAAAATTGATAATTTATCTCCAAATACAGATTATGATTATAAAGTAGAAGTAGGAGGGCAGGAACAGAATTATTCTTTCAAAACTGCACCAAAAGCAGGTAGCCGTACAGAGTTTAGTTTTGCTTATGCAAGCGACTCTAGGTCTGGGCAAGGTGGAGGAGAAAGAGATTTGGGAGGAACAAATTTCTATATGGTTAAAAAATTAATGGCTTTTGCAAAAACGGAAGATGTTGCTTTTATGCAATATACAGGCGATTTAATTTCTGGATATAATTCAAATAAAAACATACAAAGATTAGAATATTCAAACTGGAAACGTGCAACCGAGCCTTGGGCGCATTATTTTCCCGTAATACCAGCTATAGGAAATCATGAGGTATTATCATTTGAGTTTAAACCAAAACCGAATGATTGGCCAATGGGAGTAGATAGATTTCCGTTTGAAACAGAATCGATGGAGGCAATATTTGCTCAAGAATTTACACTTCCAACAAATGGGCCAAGTAGTGAAGATGGAGCTATATATGATCCTTCAAAAAAGACTATTGATTTTCCTTCTTACAAAGAAAATGTATTTTATTATATCTATGACAATATTGCTGTAGTAGTGCTAAATAGTGAGTATTGGTATGCTACTCGATTACCAAAATATCCACAAACTTCGGGATCTCCACATGGTTATATGATGGAAAATCAAATAAAATGGTTGAAAGAAACTTTAGCAATGTTTGAAAAAGATTCTAATATCGATCACATATTTGTAACACAGCATACTCCAACTTTCCCCAATGGAGGACACACAGGCGATGCTATGTATTACCGAGGGAATAATAAAATAAGAGCTATTGTAGCCGGAAAACCTGTACGTAAAGGTATTATTGATGTTAGAGATGAATATCTTGATATTTTGATTAATCAATCATCAAAGGTAAAAGCTATATTAACTGGTGATGAGCATAATTATGCAAGAACAGAAGTTGGTCCTGATACAGATATTTATCCTGAAAATTGGGAAGGAAAAAGAATAAAATTATCTAGAACAATTCATCAAATTAATAATGGGGCTGCAGGTGCGCCATATTATGCACAAGAAAAAATGCCTTGGAGTAACAAGGTTTCTAATTTCTCAACCCAAAATGCTATTGTAATTTTCGAAATTGAAGGTGATGAAATAGAAATGAATGTAATCAATCCAGATACTTTTGATGAAATTGATGAGTTTGAGTTTTAGGAAAAAGGAGGTTAATTGATTAGATGTACGTCATNNGACGTAAGGAGTGGAGAGATCTCATCTGTTTAGTAAAAGATTTCTCCATTCCGCAAGCTACAGTCGAAATGACGTTTCTACAATATTTTCTATATAAATAAGAGTTTCATTATTAACCCAAAATATTAAATATGAATGATTTTAGCACACCGAAGAGGATAATAATAGGAGTACAGTTTTTATTTGTCGCCTTCGGAGCAACGGTTCTTGTTCCATTACTTGTAGGTATAGATCCTGCTGTAGCATTATTTACTGCAGGGGTTGGAACATTAATTTTTCACCTGATTACAAAAGGAAAAGTACCCGTATTTTTGGGAAGTAGTTTCGCATTTATTGCACCTATTATTGCATCAACTGAGCAATATGGATTGGCAGGAACTTTTTCGGGATTAATTGCTGTAGGTGTTGTGTATGGTGTGGTTTCGGCTTTGGTTAAAGCAAAAGGTTTGAGTTTTATTGAGAAACTCTTTCCATCGTCTGTTGTTGGTCCTGTAATAATGTTGATAGGCCTTTCTCTTGCACCAGTAGCAATAGACATGGCAAATGGAAATTGGTGGATAGCACTTTCGGCTCTTACTACTGCAATTGTAGTTGTGGTTTTTGGTAAAGGTATGATGAAGTTAATTCCTGTTTTTACTGGAATAATAGTCGGCTATGCTGTGTCAATAATATTTGGAGTAGTTGATTTTTCGGGAGTAGTAGACGCTAACTGGTTTCAGTTACCAAACTTTACTAAACCGGAATTTAGTTGGGGAGCTATAGTTTATATGTTGCCTGTTGCAGTTGCTCCAATTATAGAGCATGTGGGTGATATGTATGCCATAGGTTCAATTGCAGATAAGAATTTTGTAAAAAAGCCAGGTTTACATCGTACACTTTTGGGAGATGGTGTTGCAACAGCTTTTGCAGGTTTTTTTGGAGGTCCGCCAAACACTACTTATTCTGAAGTTACAGGAGCAATCTCTTTAACCAAAGTTGTTGATCCCAGAGTACTTCGTATTTCGGCTATTACGGCTATAATTTTTGCTTTTAGTGGAAAAATAAATGCTCTTCTGCAGTCAATCCCAACACAAGTTTTGGGAGGAATAATGATTTTATTATTCGGAATGATAGCCAATGTTGGTTTGAAAATACTAATTGATTCACATGCTGATGTTGCTAAAACAAGAAATCAAGTTATTATTTCAGTAGTACTTATAGTAGGTATAGGTGGAGCAAAATTTGCTTGGGGTGAATTCTCTTTTGCAGGGATAGGCTTGGCTTCTCTTGTAGGAGTTATTCTTAATTTAATTCTTCCAAGCGAATCAAAAGCTATACATATTGAAAAGTAGGTGCATTGGAGTAATTCTTTAAGTTTTACTATTTATGCGCCATTTCCCACTTTCCGTTTGTAGTCCTCAATGGCAAAGCAATTCACAAACGCACTAGTCGGGTCTTTTGCTAAAAATGCAAAAGTCAGCCTAGCACGTTGCTCATAAGCTTTCCCATTTCTGGGCTACCACTTCAATCGGGGGCGTAATACCACCTGACAAGTATAACTTCCGTAATAAATTGTTTTATTTCATT
>LGOV01010391.1_pt1 | contig 18053 bp, 21 predicted proteins | sample 469881 | NCBI WGS metagenome assembly LGOV01 (sample SAMN03857199, study PRJNA290197) | marine sediment metagenome | biome: marine cold seep biome; feature: cold seep; material: marine sediment; isolation source: sample #5579, elevator 3A push core 41 containing 12 cm of sediment... ...
AAAGCTAGTTTTTCTATCCCTCTTCTTACTTGAATATAGTATGGATCATCTATCTCTTCTTGCATGTCATACCAAAGAACGATGCCAATTCGCAATTTTTTAGTTGACTTTATTTTAGTTCTATTTCGTGGTGTACGATAGTTTAGATCGGACGCTGTTTCAATTATTTTGCGACGAATATCATCTGTTACTGATAGTGTCTTATCATAGTTCAAAACACGAGAAACAGTCGTGATAGAAGTCTTTGTTTTTGCTGCTATTTGTTTTAAAGTTGCCATTAGATCACCCCATAAAAAAATCTTCAGTAAAATTATACTATATTTTTACCGAAGATTAAAGTTTTTTTTACTTAAAACTAGAAGTATCTACTATTAATTTACCATTTACTACTTTTTTGAATCCATAAAATATTTGTGAAGTTGCTATTGCATCTTCTAAGGCATTATGGGCTTGAATATCGTCAATATCCTCATATAATCTTAGTGCATTGAATAACCCTAGATCATTCTTAAGATTTAGGTAATTTTTATGTAGTTTTAATAGATTAATATACCTAGTTTTTTGACAAAGAGAATTGAGATGATTGATTTTATACGCATGTCTTAATGCTAGAAAATCATTTCTTCCCCATACAATGATTGCTGGACTGTATTTTTTCACTACTGTTTTAAAATGTTTATAGAATTCCTTAAAAGGTATTCCATTATCCACATCTTCTTGGCTTATTTTTAGGAACTTTAGTGTTCTTCTAGTTAACTTTTTGTGTAATGTTGGTTTAACAATTTCATTATATGATTCAATAACTAAGCCGTTCTCATCGATTAGGTGATACCCTACTTGAATTATTTCTTGGGTAAAAGATTTATCCACTTTGTATGGATGCATGGACATTTCTAAATCAAGAAACATTTTTACTTTAAGACTATTAATTAGATCTCTTGTCCCACTTTTTATATTCTTAATATCGTAATATACAATATTTTTTCGATATCTTATCTGCATTATTTTAACTATATAATCTACAGTACTGACTTTGTGCTTTTTGTAAAGTCTTTCTTCATCTGTGATAGTAAATTGAATAAAGCGATACAATTCGACATATTTGCTGATTTTATTTAGTAGTGATCTTTGTAAGTAATAATATTTTATTCTATCTGCCACTCTTAAAGAAATAATTCTATTTTCTTCATCGTAAGATAAGATTCTTCCGGATATAATTTTTTTCATTTTACCACCTTGTCAGTCTTGTTTTAGTTTTTTTATTAAGTTTTCTGCTTGTTTTTGATTTAATCCTAACTCTTTTAGTTCATTTAAGCTTGCTAATTTGATTAAATTAACTGATTTATAATGTTTTAAAAGTCGTTCTTTTGTCTTTTGTCCTATCCCCTCAATGTTATCTAANNGCCTCATCTTGGATTCTGGTCAAAAGGTGAAAAACGTTTGATGTTCTATCAATATCTATTTTCTTTAAATCTGAAGTCATTAGGAAATTTGTGCTGTGTTTTTCATTTTTTACTAATCCTGCAATAGGAATAGATAAATTCAATGATTCTATTACTTCTTTTGCTGCATTTATTTGTTGAAGTCCGCCATCTACTAACAACAATCCTGGTTTCTCTAGATTTTCCATTAGTACACGGTAATATCGACGATAAATTACTTCTTTCATAGTATGATAATCAGAAGCTTTATCATTCATGGTCTTAATCTTAAACTTACGATATTCTTTTCTTGCTGGTTTTCCATTAATAAATACGACCATACTACTGACCGCATCTTCTCCAAACAAATTTGAATTATCAAACGCTTCAATACGGTAAGGTATTGGAATATTAAGTAATTCCCCCACTTTTTCTGTGGATAACACGGTTCTTTCTAGCTCTCTTTTAACTATTTCAGTCTTTTCAAGTAAACCTTGTTCAGCATTTAAAACAGCTAATTTTAACAGCTTATATTTATCACCTTTTTGTGGTTTCGTTATTTTAGTATTTAAAAAACTTATTAAAACATCAGTGGATAATTCTTTTTGAACAAATAATTCTCTTGGGACAGGTTCTTTTTCATAAAATTGCGCAATGTAGTTTTCAACTGTTTTAATAGGATCATCATAATATTCAAATAATTTTTGATGTCTAGCATTTATTTTACCATTTCGAATAAAGAAAATCTCAATTGATAAAAGAAAATCATTATAAAAGTAACCGATAATATCTCTATCTTTCATATCATTTAGATTAATTTTTTGTTTATTAGTCGTTGTTTTAATATTTTCAATCGTCTTTTTATATTCATTGGCGCGCTCAAACTCTAAATTTTCGCTAGCCATGTTCATATATTCATCTAGTTTATTAATAGTTTCCGAAATATCCCCTTTTAGAAATCTTTTAATCGATTTAATAATAATTGTATATTCATCTTCTTCAACCTTTTTTATGCAGGGAGCAATACATTGTCCCATATGATAATATAAACACTCTTGCTTAGGTAGTTTATCACATTTTCTTAATGGATAAACTTTATTTAATAATTTTACGGTGCTTCTAGCTGCTGAAACATTTGGATAAGGTCCAAATACTAATCGTGATTTCTTTTTTATGTTTCTTGTAACGATTAATTTCGGATGTTTTTCATTTGTTATTTCGATATAAGGATATGTTTTATCATCTGTCAACATTATGTTATATCTTGGATTAAATTTTTTAATTAAATTTAACTCTAATAACAAAGCATCTAATTCGCTATTTGTTACAATATATTCAATATCGGTAATATTCATTACTAATCTTGATGTTTTAGTGTCATGACTTCCAGTGAAATAAGATGAAACACGTTTTTTGAGGCTTTTTAGCTTTACCTACATATATAACGATTCCATCCTTGTTTTTAAATTGATATGATCCCGGCAATCCCGGAATATTTTTTATCTTTTCTTTAAAATCCACTTTATCACCCTTGTTGCGATCTTTCTTCAAATAAAGCCATATAGATAGCCTTAAAAGCACTTAAATAAATTCTAGAAAGCTCAGAAGCCGTTTCTACTCGACCTGCTTTATGCCATCTAGACAATAGTATCCAGGCACTACTTGCTGCCATCTCCATTGTATATTCTTCAATTCTTTTATTCGCTTTAACAAAACTATAAAAAGCATCTTTAAAAAAACTAATTACCTGTAAAATACTATCTACCATTAAATATTCTAAATTAGATTTGATTACACTGTCAATCACTTTTTCTTCAAGATACACTTTTTCGAAGAATGCTTGAATCAAAATAACTTCATCCATCGGTTCGTTTTTACGATAATAAACTAACATATCCTGATGAAAATCAATAATCATATTTCTAACTTTTATTTTGATAATATCATCTTTAGAACCAAAGTTACGATAAAAAGTAGCTCGAGATATCCCAGCTTTATTAATAATTTCAGTAATTTTGATATCGTTATATGCCGTATGCTCTAAAAGTTTACTTAGCGCCTCGAAAGTCCACTCTCTAGTATACTTAACTCGCATGTCTACCTTCTCTTTTTCATACATAATGTACCTCCTTGTTTCATATAATATAAAACATTTGTTTCACAAGTAGTTATATTATAACATAAAGGTGGATGTGAGACAAACGTCACATAAGTAGATTAAAGTTCCATTTGGAGGAAGATGTATGAAAAGACTAATTGAATTAATGTTTTCAAGACGTAACTTAGTAATAATGCTATTTGCGATTTTATTAGGTTATGGAATATATAGTTATTTTGTAATACCTAAACAAGAAATGCCAGAAATCGATACACCTTACATGGCTTTAAGTATTACAGCTCCTGGAGTAAGCGCAACATATATTGAAGAAGAAATAGTAAAGGATATCGAAAAAGTTATATTAACTTATAGTGATGTTTCGGAAGTTAGAAGCTTTGTTTACGATAACTTTGCTTTATCGTATGTTGTTTACAAGTATTCCGCTGATAACCCAGATGCTACTAGTTTAGATATTTTTACTAAAGTTAACGAGTTATCCTTAGATGATAGTATTACAAATATCTCTTATAATAGTAGTTTTGATGATCCACATATCATTTTTAGTATCTTTAGTGAAACCTTGAGTGAAACAGAGTTAGCTAAATATGCTGAAGAATTTAAAAATGAGTTAATGACGATAGAAGAAATCCAAACTGTTGAAATAGATAATACTTTTAGTGAAGAAGTAGTAATTGAGTTAAATACAGAGATGTTAAATTTATACGGACTAACAATTACTGATATATATCGAATATTATACGCTAATTCATTAAATATCCCTCTTGGNNGGAATCAGCACAGTTTACGGTACTATTAGTATTAATGGTAATACTGAGTTTTCTGAATTAGAAGATTTAGAAAACCTAGTAATAATCCCTTTGATCCCTGGAGTATCACCTTTAGTAACACTTGGTGATATATCCACAATATCTATCGAAAACACTTCAATAAAAAGATACACTTTTAACGATCAAAAAGCCATCTTCCTAAGCCTTTATTTTGAGGCAGACATTGATTTCACAAAAATGGGAGATGAAGTATTAGACTTAAAAGAAACGTTCTTAGAGGAAAAGAATGGTAATGATTTTGCTATAAGTGAAGTGTTGTTCCTTCCTGATTACGTAAATGAACAAATAAATAATGTCTTTTATAGTTTACTAATTGCCATTGGTGTTGTTATGGTAATTGTCTTATTCGGAATTGGTTTTAGAAATAGTCTATTAATTATAGTTACTATTCCAGTAATAATATTTGGGACTATTGGTGTTTTATATTTAGGTAACTTTGAACTCCATAAATTAACTATAGTTGGTCTCATTGTCGCGATTGGTATTTTAGTTGACAATAGTATTGTCGTAACCGAAGGTATAAAAAGAAATATTGATCAAGGAATGGAAAAGATACAAGGTGCTAAAAAAGCAATATATGATAATTTCTTACCGATTTTAACATCAACACTTACAACCATTGCTGCTTTTGTAGTTATTGTTGTTCTACCAGGCTTCTTAGGAGAAATTGTTAGTAGCATGCCTTTAACAGTAATAATCGCTATCTCTTTAAGCTATGTTGTAAGTATGATTTTAAGTCCTGTTATTGCCGTCTTATTTCTTAAACCAAGTAAACATCAAAAATCAAGAATAAACATTCATGAAAAGCGAATAAAAAATATGATTTCAAGAACAATAAAGTTTCCCCTTCTTTGGATTTTTGTAAGTTTACTAGGTTTATGTGCAAGTGTCTATTTCGCCTTCTTAACTCAGCCTCTTGATCTATACCCAATAGATGAACGAAGCGTTATATATATCGACTATGAAAATGATGTGTTGGGGGATATTGAGTCAACACAAGATATCAATGATGAAATCATCGATGAATTCAAAGAAAACCCTCACGTTTTAAACTACTCAGCAAGTGTTGGAGGAGATTTACCTAATTTCCACTTTAGCGCTGAATTAATAAGTGAATTAAGTCATTTTGGTAGAGTTTATCTTAACCTTGATTTAAACGAAACAGATTTAATAGCTTATGTAAAAGAATTAGAATATATATATGATGAATATGATGATGTAAAAATCACGGTCAACGTCTTAGAATTAAGTCCTCCAATTGCTCCTGTAAGATTAACAATTAGTGGTGATGACATTGATGATGTTAGTATAACAAGTAAAGTAATATTTAATGAAATAATTGAATTAGAAAGTATTAAAAGTTACAACACTACTTCAAGTGTAAAATCACCAAAATACGAAATTGAATACGACACTGCAGCAATGAGCAGTATGTTTATAACAAAAGTTCAAATTGATCAAATAATCGCTTTAAATCTCAATGGTTATGATTTATGTATCTTTGAATATAACAACAATACGATTAATGTAAGTATCAATAGTGATATTGTCATAATTGATGATTTACTATTACTTAATGTTTATAGTGAACCACTTGATATGAGTATCCCCTTAGGAACCTTTATCACAATTAATCAAGTGGTAGACTATAGTGTAATATATCGTTTTAATAATGAAAACGTCTCATATATTGATTTATATCCAACAGATGAAAGCAGTGTCCTTAGTTTAAGAAATGACGTTAAAGACATTGTTAAACACCATGATACAACAAATTTAACAATTACATATGGTGGCGAAAACGAAATGTTTGAAGAAATTAGTGGTGACTTAATTCAAGCAAGTATAATTGCCCTTATTATGATTTATATAATCATGTATATCCAATTTAACAACTTTATAAAACCACTAATCATCCTTCTAACAATTCCACTAAGTTTTACTGGTAGTTTCCTATTCATTATACTTTTCAATTCACCAATAACCGCAACTGGATTAATTGGGATGGTAAGTTTACTCGGTGTAACAGTTAATACCGGTATCCTCTTAGTTGAATATATTACTAGAAACCATCAAAATGGTGAAGACGTAAAACAAGCTTGTGTTGAAGCAGTGTTCTTACGATTTAGACCAATTATTTTAACCAGTTTAACAACAATATTAGGATTAATACCTCTACTTATAACAGGTGGTAATTTCTTTAGACCATTAGCGATAACATTTATGGGAGGAATGGTTACTAGTACCCTTATAACTATCTTCCTTATACCTAGTGTATATTCATTAATTTACTCAAAAAAACATAAAGCCACTTAATTGTGGTTTTTTTGTTTACAAACAAATTAATGATGATATAATTATTAATTGTGAGAAGGTGAATTTATGAGCAAAGACGACAGAAAAAGGTATTTAATACTAAAAGATCCTAATATTATTAAAGGTTTACTAATATTATCATTACCATTAATGTTTAATAATTTTATTAGAGTATTCCATGATCTAGTTGATACATACTTTGTATCAAAGATTCCCAATTATGCTGCTGAATCAATTAGTGCAATTGGAATTACCTTCCCAATCACATTTATGTATATTAGTTTTGGAATTGGTTTAAGTGTTGCTGGTACTGCATTAATTTCACAGCACTACGGTGGTAGCCAATTTGAAACTGCTAGAAAATACGCTACTCACTTAGTAATAATCGCACTATTAGTTGGACTTTTCTTCAATGTTTTTTCCTTCTTCGCAGCTCCATCTATTATGAAACTTATGGGTGCAACAGGTTATACATTTGAAAACGCCTCATCATACTTAAAAATTAGATCATTTGAATTACCTTTTATATTTTTATTCTTTGCTTTCACAGCAATGAGACAGTCAAGTGGCGACACAGTTACACCGGTTATCTTAGGTGTTGGAGCCCTATTACTAAATATATTCTTATCCCCATATATGATTTCTGAACAATTAACAATATTCGGAACAAATATTGATATATTCAATTTATCTTTTTATATAAAAGAAGTTACTATTAATGGTTTAGGATTAGGAGTAAATGGTGCAGCTTATGCAACATTAATTTCTAATGTTGTTGTAGTTCCATTTATATTAGTCCTAATGTTCAAATCTAAATCAGGAGTTACTCTAGATATAAAATATGCTAAATTACAAAAATCTGTTAGTAAATCAATAGTATTTACCGCTATTCCTGCCGCAACAGGACAAGCAATAACAGCTATTGGATTTGCAGTTCTTAACGGCTTTATATTATCATATTACGCTGAAGTTACCGTTTCAGCTTTCAACGTTGGGAACCGTATTGCAAGTCTTATTTTAATGCCCGTTATGGCTATTGGTGGAATAATGAGTGCTTACATTGGACAAAATATTGGAAACTTAAATCCTAAAAGAGCAAAAAAAGCTTATCATCAAGGAATGTTGATATCTATTGTTATTATGGTTTTTGGAAGTATTATCGGTATCTTATTACGTGCACCAACGGCAAGTTTGTTTTTATCAGAAAATGAATATGCTCTTAATCTAGCAATAACGTATATGCTTTTCTTATTCTTAGGTCTACCACTTATGGCGATATTCCAAGCATATATTGGAGCATTTAATGGTTCAGGTAGAACTAAATATACATTCTATATCGGCGTTATAAGGTTATGGGGATTTAGAATTCCACTTCTTATGATATTCAAATACTTTACTGATTTTGGAAGTAGTGGAATATGGTATGCAATGATGCTTAGTAATCTCCTAATTGTTATTGTTGGCTTCTTCTTTATGAAAAAAATTGATTTTAGCCCTAAAATTAAAATAGAACCAAGTTTACAATAAGTCTACAATTTTTGTAGACTTTTATTTTTTTATAAATTTCGATAACAAAATTTCATTTTAATAACCTTATTTATGTTATAATAAAGAAAAACTACTGGAGGATATACATGCAAAAAATTGATTACTACTGGGATGAGAATTTAATTATTTCTGAAAAAACGTTAAAAACTATAAAAGCTTCAGGTTGGTCTAGAATAGGAGCAAGATTACTTGATGGAATATTTGAAATAATCTTGATGATTCCAATTATTATTTTAATAATTACTAGTTGGGATGGAGAAGATTTAACATCTTACTTACAAAATTATGCTTTTCTTATAATTGGAACTATTTTTGCATATGAGTCTTTTGTTCCGTATTTCTTAAAAGGACAATCTTTAGGAAAGAAAATTGTTGGAATAAGAATCGTAAATGGTGATGGTAATTTAATTCCCCTATCAAAACTACTTATTAGAGCTGGATATTATTCATTATTATCAATGTTATCTAGTTCATCTGCCTCACAAGCTTTAAACATGATTAATTCACTAATAACAATAATTTCTACGATTATGGTGTTTTCCACCGAAAAAGGTCAGGCAATCCAGGATATGTTAATTAATTCTGTAGTTGTAAATGATCGTGATATTTTAGTAATAAGAGCTAATATAGTTAACAAATTAAATGATTAGGTGTTGATAATTATGAGTTTAATAAGTTTATTTGGTCATGATTTAAGTGATCCAAGTAAAGCAGCTACAATTGGTACTATTCACCATTTAATTTATGTTGTGTTTGGTGCATTAACAATATTTCTTATCTTAAAATATGCCAAAAAAATAAGAGCAACTGGTAAAGACTATCACTTAAAAAGATACTGGCTAGTACTTCTTGTCGTTTTAGAGATTGCTTATCATGTCCATAACTGGACATATCCAAGATTTAGTATTCCTTTACACATTTGTAGTTTTGCTGTCTTTATGAGTATCTTTTTACTCCTAACAGATAGTAAAAAGATATTTAATTATGTTTTCTTTATAGGTACTTTAGGAGGAGCAATGGCATTACTTGTTCCAAATAGTTGGGGCTACTCATACTATAACTTTAGATACTATCACTTTATCATATTACATTGTTCAATAATGGCCGTACCGTTATACTACTATAAAGCCTATGATTACCGTGTATCATATCAAACTTTACTCTCTGTTTTTAAAACAATTGTTGTTATTGGAGTTTGTGTTCATTTAATAAATCTATTCTTCCAGTATTACGGTATAGATTCAAATTATTGGTTTATAACATATATCCCTGATAATGTAGATAATGTATTTCATTCTTACCCTTTGTATATTGTAACATTCATATCTGCAGTATTCTTGACAATGAATATACTGTATTTTGCTACAAGAGATAAGTTAACTATTGAATTAACTAAGAAGGAAAAGGAAGACTTACAAGATATAAAATAAAAACCGCTCAATTGAGCGGTTNNTATTATTTCATTACTTTTTTTAGTCCTTCTTCAATCTTATTTCCATACTCTAATGAATCATCGTATTTTAAGATTAGTTGAGGCATTTTACGCATTTTAACGCGTGAAGCTAAACGAGATCTTACGAAAGATTTTGATCTTTCCAATGCTTTTTTTGCAGCTTCTTTTTTAGCATCTTGTCCTAATATTGTATAGTAAATTGTTAAAAAGCTGTAATCGTTAGTTAACCTAACTTCTGTAATCGTTAGAAATCCGATACTATCATCTTTTACATCGCGACGATAGATATCAGTTAAAGCTCTTAGGATTGTGGTTTCTAAATGATCTACTTTACTCAAGAACGAAGCAACTCTTTCTCAATTGATGCTTCAATAATATCACCTTGTTTAATGTCGTTAAATTTCTCAATCATAATTCCACATTCATATCCTTCACGAACTTCTTTAGCATCATCTTTAAATCTTTTTANNTGACGCCATTTTTCCTTCAAATACAACTATACCTTCACGTAATACACGTACAAGACTATTTCTTTCAATAGTTCCATCAGTAACATAACATCCACCAATAGTACCTACTTTTGATATTTTAAATGTTTCACGCACTAGTGCTTGTCCTGTTACTACTTCTTCAAATTCTGGGTCTAGCATACCTGTTAGGGCTGCTTCTATTTCTTCTAGTACTTTGTATATAATATTATATAATCTGATTTCTACACCTTTGTCTTTAGCAATTTCTCTCACTTTTGATGTTGGGCGAACATTAAATCCAATTATAATTGCGTTTGAAGCTAATGCAAGTGTTACATCTGTTTCTGTGATAGTACCAACACTTGAGCGAATAATATCAATTTTCGCTCCTTCAACTTCGATTTTTTCTAATGATGCTTTTAAAGCTTCGATACTACCATGAGTATCTCCTTTAATTACGATACGAATTTCTTTTAATTCGCCTTCACTCATTTGATTGAATAAGTCGTCTAATGAAATTGCTTTTCCAACTCCACGTTCTTCACGCCATACACGATGAGCTCTTTCTTCAGAAATTAAACGAGCTTTTCTTTCATCTGTAAAGACCATAAATGAATCTCCTGCTTGAGGAACATCATTTAATCCTGTAACTTCGACAGCTGCAGAAGGAGCTGCGAAACTAACACGTTGTTTTTTGTCGTTTGTCATTACTCTAACACGACCAAAAGTTGTTCCAGCAACTAATACATCACCAATTTTTAATGTTCCATTTGCAACTAACAATGTTGCAACTGGACCTAATCCTTTATCTAATTTAGATTCAATAATAGTACCTACTGCTAAACGATTTGGATTTGCTTTGAATTCTTCCATTTCGCTTGTCAATTGAATCATTTCTAATAAATTCTCAATACCTTCACCTTTTAAAGCTGAAACATTACAAAAAATAGTATCTCCTCCCCATTCTTCAGGGACTAAATCATATTCTGTAAGTTCTTGTTTTACGCGATCAGGGTTAACTCCAACTTTATCAATTTTATTAACAGCAACAATAATAGGTACTCCTGCTGCTTTAGCATGATCAATAGCTTCTCTTGTTTGTGGCATAACACCATCATCAGCAGCTACTACTAAAATAGTAATATCTGTCACTTGTGCACCACGAGCACGCATCTCAGTAAATGCTGCATGTCCTGGAGTGTCAATAAAAGTAATAAGTTTACCATTTTTCTTCACTTGATATGCTCCAATATGTTGAGTAATACCTCCTGCTTCTCCTTCAGTAACACGTGTATTACGGATTGTATCTAACAATGTTGTTTTTCCGTGATCTACATGTCCCATGATAGTTACTACAGGTGGTCTTATCATTAAATCTTCTTCTTTATCAATAATTTCCACTTCTTCAAATCTTGTTAAGTCTGTTACCTGTTCATCTTTAATTTCTGCTCCGAATTCCATTGCTACTAGCTCAACTGTTTCGCGATCAACACTTTGTGTTTGTGATGCCATAATTCCTAACATCATTAACTTCTTAATTACTTGTGCCACACTAACATTTAATCCTTCAGCAATATCTCCAACAGTCATATCAGGTTTATAGTATAATATACCCTCAACTTTTTCTTGATTTTGAACTGGAATGTTTGATATTCTTGTATCCTGTTTTTTTGATTTTTTAGCCATAAAAAATCACCTCTTTCTTAGGAATTTATATATTCTAAAAACTTTTGTATAAACCCCTTATCAGTAACTAAAACAATTTTTCTGTTTTGTTTCCCTATTGCTTTTGATATTTCAGTTGTATTGAATTTATCAATCACAATTGCTTCATATGTCTTAGCTTTATTATTTATTTTTTTTGTTAAGTTATTCCCTGAATCATTAGCTAAAAAGATAATTGATTTAGGATTTCTTGCTAGTTCTTTAATTACAAATTCTTGTCCTAACACTACTTTTCTTGCTCTTGTTGCTAGTCCTAATAGATTAAGAATCTTTTGTGAATTATTCATTAAATAACCCCAATAACTCTTCATATATTTCTTCAGGGATTTGAATTTGTAATTGTTTATCTAATTTCTTAGTTTTAATAGCTTTTTTAATTACCGATAAATCTTTTTTAAGATAGGCTCCACGCCCATTTAATTTACCACTATGATCTACTGTTACAACGCCTTCTTTATTTCTGACAACTCTAATTAGTTCTTTTTTGGAAAATCGCTCATTTGTAATTACACATTTTCGTAATGGAACTTTTTTTGGAATCATACTATTCTACGGTAACGAATTCCATCTTCTTTTGCTTTTGAAACAGAAATAATTTCAATTTTCCAACCTATCGTTTGTGATGCCAGTTTAGCGTTTTGTCCTCTTGTACCAATTGCTGCTGTTAAATCTTTATCATTAACAACACATAATGCTTCTTTTTTCTTTCTGTTTGGATTAACAGCAATTACTTTAGCAGGGCTTAGAGCATTGATTACTAAGTCTTGAGGATTAGTATCCCATTCGAAAACGTCAATTTTCTCACCTTGTAAAGCTTCAAGTACTTCTCTAATTCTACTACCTTTATATCCGATAACAGCTCCAATAGGATCAACGTTTTGATCGTGTGAATAAACTGCTATTTTACAACGATCTCCTGGGTCTCTTGCGATTCCCATTATTTCTACTGTTCCATCTTGAACTTCAGGACATACTTGTTCAACAAGTCTTTTAACTAAGTTTTTGTCAGTTCTTGACACAAAAACCTTAGGTCCTTTTGTTGTCATTTCAACTTTAGTTATGTATACACGTAAACGTGCTCCTTCAGATACTTCATCACTTTTTAATAACTCTTTACGAGGTAAACTTGTTTCCATATTTCTCCCTAAATCAAGAGTTACATAATCACGATTAAATGATACGATTTCTGTATTAATCATTTCATTTTCTTTTTCTTTAAATTCATCGTACGCTTTTTCTCTTTCAAGTTGTTTTAATCCCTGTGTTAAGATTTGTTTTGCACTTGAAACAGCGATACGACCAAATTCTTTTGGAGATTCTTTCATAACAATAGTATCGCCAATTTTAATTGTTTTACGTTTTTTACGGGCAACAGCAAGAGCTATTTCACCTGGATTTTCAACTGTTTCAGCTACTACATATTCAGCAAAAAGAATAATTTCATTCTTTACAGTATTAAATTCTATACGAGCGTTATCACTTGTATAATGGTCTTTTTTATAAGCATTTAAAATACCTCTACCCATTACATCTAAAATCTTTTCTTTTTCAATTCCACGATCTTCTGCTAATAATTCTAAAGCTCTAAAGAAATCTTTACTTATCATTGTAGTACCTCCTAAAATACAATAGCTAATCTAATAAGATTAACATCGATTTCGTTTATTTTTGTAATTCTTTTATTTTTTTGTTTCACTTCAATAAATCCTTCTTTATAAGAAAGCATTTTCCCACTTACTTTTTGATCAAAAGTTTCAATATATATATTACTTCCAACAGCTCTTTTTATTTGATCAGATGTTCGTAATTCTCTTTCAGCTCCTGGGCTTGTAACTTCTAACATATATGCTTCTTCAAACGGATCATCTAAATCTAACATTTCACTAACTGCTTTACTTACTAAAACACAGTCATCAATATCGATTGATGACTCATTTTCAATCATAATTCTTAAGACGTATTGTTCGTTTTCTTTAACGTACTCTACCTCGTATAAATAGTATGATAATTTTACAACTAAATCTTCTATTTTTTTTACTAGTTTTTCCATATAATTTCTCCTTTATTTCAAACAAAAGAGCGGGTTTCGACCCACTCTCTAACTCATATGCATTAGTAGTCTATCATATAAAGCCATTTAATGCAAGTATTTAGGACATTAAATAATGCATTATTATACTGCCTGCAACACCAACATTTAAGCTCTCTACTTCAACTATATTTATAGTGATATTTTCATCTGTTTTCTTGAGAATTTCATCACTAATTCCACTACCTTCATTGCCTAAAACAAGTGCTAATTTGTCACTAGTTTTTATATCTCTTAACAATGTTCCATTTAACGATGTTCCATATACTTTATATTCTGGATTTTTATCGATAAAGTCAGTTGTATTCATCTCAATAATATTAAGTTTAAATATCGCTCCTTGAGTACCTCTTAATACTTTATCATTGTATATATCAACGGTATTACTTAAAATAATCGTATTGAATCCAAAAGCAAGTGCACTTCTCATCAAAGTTCCTAAATTACCAGGATCTTGAATTTTTTCACATATTAATACTTTATCTGTTAAATCGTTTGCTTTTATTTTCTCGCAAACAGTTAATATCTTTTGGGGACTTTTTGTTTGTGTTAACTTCTCTAATATTATATCAGTTACATATATAACTTTATCACCAGTAATCGCTTCATCAGTCGTAAAAACAGTTCTTATATTCCCTACTTTTTCAGCTTCTTCATATAAGTGATATCCTTCAATTAAAAACAATCCTGTACTATCACGATGTTTCTTTTGATGTAGTTTAGTAGTATCTTTTATTAATTGGTTATTTACACTTGTGATTATCATAATTTTCACCTCAATTTAATTATACCAAAAATTCTATTAAAAAGGAGTAAAATTATTTACTCCGTTGCTCCATCCCAACCTTCAATACCATCTGTTAGGTTGTAAACTTCTACAAATCCTTCTTCAACAAAGATTTCTGAAGCACTAACACTTCTATTTCCACTGTTACACATAATTACTACTGGGATATCTTTATCAAGACGGTCTAGCAAACTATGATCCTCATCAATCATATAATAATCAATAATGATAAATCCTCCAATATGACCTTCATAGTACTCAGGACTTGTTCTAACATCAATAAACTGATAGTTATCACTATCTTCTAATAATTCAAGTAATTCTTCATTAGAAATATTAGTATATTCTGTCTCACCACAAGCTGAAAGTGTAAATACAAGCATAATTCCAATTATTAGTAATAAAATCTTTTTCATTTTAAACACCTCAAATATATTATATTAAAAATATGATTTGTTTACAAACAATATTTTCTATTAAACGTTATTTTTATACCATTCATGTCCTAGAAAACTAATTCCTGTTTCTTTATAAAAATCTTTATGATTTTTATCTGTGTTTTTATACTTATATTCTAAATATTTAATTCTATTTTCAATATCTTGAATAAAATATGATTTATTATCAAGAATCGGTCCATGCGATGGGATAATAACACCATTCTCAGAATACTCTTTTATCCTATTTAATGATTCAATATGAGCTAAATAATCACCTTCGCTTGGAAATGGTAACAACTCTTTACCATTTAAATCATAAATCATATCATCACCAACAAATAAATACTTATCATTCACGATAACTAATAGACCATCAACACTGTGCCCAATGTTCATTACCATATTTATTTTGAAATTACCAAAATAGATAATTTCTGATTCTACAAAATTAGTTGGTAGATACTTTGAATAATCACTATCTTTAAATACTTTCTTAATTGTAATCTCGGCGTTTTTACTGGCGTAAATATTTGTGTTTCTTAGTTTTGTTACTCCACCAATATGATCACGATGAAAATGGGTTATAATGGCCTGTGTTATTGTTTTATTATTTCTTGATAAATCTTCAAGAAGTAAATTGAAATGTCTTCTAAACGCAGTGTCGATGACTAGACAATCATCTCCATCTTCAATAACACCTATATTGTAAGAAACAAACTCGCCATGAGCTTCCTTATCAAAGTTATAAATCTTTAACCCTTTTTCTAAAGTAATAATTTTCATTAGATAACTTCACTCACGATAAATCCTTCTTGAGTAATATCACGATGTTTATTAGCGTCAACAATAATAGTTTTTGTATTTTCAATTGTTCTATCTAGTATTTCCTTAAAATCAAACTTTTGTTCATACAATTCACACTTATCAAGTTTAGGAGCTGTCGCTGGTCTTTTTGGAACATAAACAGTACAGCAATCTTCAAACGGTCTAATTGATATTTTATAACAATCTATCTTTCTAGAAATACCGATAATATCTAATTTGTCATATGTTGAAAGTGGTCTTATTACAGGCATATTTACAACAGTATTAATTACACTCATACTCTGTAAGGTTTGTGAAGCTACTTGACCAACACTTTCACCATTTAATAGAACTAAACAATTATTTCTTTTCGCTATTTCTTCACTAATACGATACATCATTCTTCGCATAATTGTGATGTTATATGATTCTGGAATATAGTTTAATAACGCTTGATGTAATTCCATAAAAGGAACCATATGTACTTTTATAACATTATGAGGTGCATAAGCACTCATTTTTTCTGTCAGATCAATTACTTTCTGAGCTGATTCAATACTCGTTAAAGGAGTACTTTCAAAATGAATACATTCAATTTGAATCCCTTGTTTCATTGCTAAAAACCCAGCTACTGGAGAATCAATTCCTCCGCTTAGCATAAGTAATCCTTTACCAGCAACACCGACAGGAAATCCTCCCATACCTTTAATCTTTTTACAATATATAAATGTTGCATCACTTCTAACTTCAACATTTAATGTAAGTTCTGGCTTATGAACGTCAACTTTTAATAAATCAGTATTTTTTAAAACATGTCCTGCTACTAGTTTTGATATTTCAGGACTCTTCACAGGATAATTTTTGTCACTTCTTTTGCTCTCAACTTTAAAAGTAACCACTTTTCCTTTTAACTCACTTTTTACTACCTCAAGTGCTTTATCAAAAATACTTTCCATATCTTTAGTCGTCTTACTTACCAAACTATAACTTGAAAGACCAGAAACACGGTCTAGTCCTTTAATAACATCATCATGGTTTTCACCATTTAATAAGATATATAAACGATCATGATTTTTCTCATATTTCACTTTATCATTGTTCACTTTATTTCTTATTAAATTATTAACTCTCTCAATAAACATTCTCTTATTTTTACCTTTTAGTGTTAAATCACCATATCTAACCAATATTCTTTCATACATTGATATCAACTCCTAATCAAAAATATAATAACATAATTGTTTGCAATTTAATAACATTTTGTTTAAAATTTTAGATAGGTGATTATGATGTTTATAGAAGTCAAAAAAGGAAAAACAAAACAAGAAAACTACGAAATTATGCTTTTACATTTAGAACACTTTTTAGTAGACAGTGATACTTTCGTTACTTCTCTAAGTAATTTAAGTGCCTATATCAACTACTTCTTGGATGATATAAACTGGGTGGGCTTTTATCTTTATGATGGAAAAAAACTGTATCTTGGACCATTTCAAGGTTTACCAGCTTGCACTGAAATTAAACTAGGTAGTGGTGTTTGTGGAAATAGCGCAAAAGATATGAAAACATATGTTGTAAATGATGTTTCTTCATTTAGTGGGCACATTGCTTGTGACTCTAATAGTAATAGTGAAATAGTAATCCCAATTATAAAAGATAATAGGTTACTAGGTGTTTTAGACATTGATTCACCACTACATTCAAGATTTGATGATATCGATCAAATGTACTTAGAAAAAGTTATAGCGAAATTAGTTGACATTAGTTAGTAGTTTCTATATAATATATGTTGCGCACGTGTAATAATGGCAGCTAAATAATGACTTTCATTAACTGCTGAATGTTCCCAAAAGGTTTGCTAGTAGTCTCCGCTGACGAGGTGAAACCATTAAAACATTCTGATTAATAAATCATTGTTACTCTCGTAAAAAAAATAAAAGGAGGAATACACAGATGGCACGTTATACTGGACCAAGTTGGAAAATTTCTAGACGTTTAAAATATTCAGTGACTGAAACTGGTAAAGAGTTAGGTAGAAGACCTTATCCACCAGG
>LGOV01000629.1_pt1 | contig 18020 bp, 10 predicted proteins | sample 469881 | NCBI WGS metagenome assembly LGOV01 (sample SAMN03857199, study PRJNA290197) | marine sediment metagenome | biome: marine cold seep biome; feature: cold seep; material: marine sediment; isolation source: sample #5579, elevator 3A push core 41 containing 12 cm of sediment... ...
GAAGGCTCAATGAGTATCAAGGCTAGGCACAGCGACGGCTTTTCCGTTGCAGCTTCGCCTTCACTACAAAGCCACGCGTTCTGGCTGCGTTAAGGTTGATTGGATTGTCGTCAGATATGGGAAGAATGAATGAAAATTGAAGTTGCAATGCAGAAAACATCATCAACTAAGGAAAGGGGGGATCTCCTTGAATCTCTAGCTGAAAAACTTCTCTCTGCACAATCGTACGAAGTTATAAAAGAAATTAGATTTACTGCAGTGGAACTTGACCTGCTATGCAAACACAAAATTAGTGGCAAAGAAATATATGTCGAGTGTAAAGCCTATCGAGATAAAAATATTGACGCCAATATCTTAAAAAATCTTGCCGGAACTCTCGTTTTTAAGGATTACGATGAGGCATGGTTGATAAGTACTGGGGAGTATGGCAAAGAAGCGAAGGGGTTCGCTAATGAGTGGAAAGCTAAGCCAAAAGAGCAGGCAACAAAATTAAGCTTTTATTACCCAGAAAAAGTAATTCAATCACTCATTAGCTCCGGCGTCATAAGAAAGCAACCAGAAGATCTAGCTGCTGAATATATCGGTAGTGAAAACTTAATAGGGGAATGGGTCTTACTAATAACAGGTTATGGAATATTTTGGGCTGCGGCGACTTTAGCTGGAGGAATACCCTCTGGGGTTCTTTGCTACTACGCGAAGAACAATCAATTAGTTGATGATGCTGACTTGCTGCATAAACTAGCCGATACAGATACTTCTTTAAGCAATCTTAATTTTACACTACCCAAAATTCACAAAACAAAAGTAGCAGAGATTGAATCTACCAAAACGGTAAGCGTTGTACAGGTTCAAACTGCAGAGGCATGGAGTGATTACCGTCCAGCCAGGCCAGAGGATTTTGTTGGTCGCGCTAAAGATATCAACTACATCTTTGATTTTTTTAAGAATATTAAAGAAAAAAACACAGATACTAGAATATTTGCGATTACTGGGAATTCTGGAATGGGTAAGAGCTCCTTTATCGCAAAATTAAGAAGTAAAGCAGGAAACTATCAGAACAAAAATAAATATTTTGTATTTCCGGTTGATGTTCGTGCTGCAACAGGCCCTGAATACATTTATTCATCCTTGTTACAGGCTTTGAAAAGTGCACAAGCAGAGGGTTTTGGCGATCTAACTATAAAGTTGGTTCTCTCGGATGTTGGAAGTCCTCTGAATTCAGAAACTATAAAATCCTATTTAGAATCGTTGGAAACAAAAAACCAGCTAATATGCTTGGTTTTTGATCAGTTTGAAGAGCTTTATTCAAAACCTGAGCTATTCGAGGTGTTTGAAAATGCCAAATCTCTGCTGCTAAATGCTGCAGCGGAAAAATTAAATTTTTGCTTGGGTTTTGCGTGGAAAAGTGACAGCACCACACACAGTGAGCACCCTGCATACTTTTTCTGGCATCAGCTTGCTGATTATAGAGTTACGAGAAAGTTGGCTCCCTTTTCTGATCGTGAGTCGAACGCTGTTATCAACTTGTTTGAAAAGGAAATAGATTCAAAACTACATCACGATCTGCGACACAATCTTGTGGCAAGCAGCCAAGGCTATCCATGGCTACTGAAAAAGCTGTGCATACATTTATACGATAAGATTGAAGGCGGTCTTAATCAAGCTGACTTGCTAGAGAATAAGCTTGACGTAGCCAGTCTTTTCAAAGAAGACATGCAAACACTAAATCCTGCTGAGTCAAGTTGTTTGAAAATAATAGCACAGCGCGCGCCGGTGGATTGGTTTGAAATTATCGAGATATCCGGGCCGGACACATTGAAGTCTTTAATTGATAGGCGCTTGGTTATACGTAGTGGTGATAGATTAAATGTATATTGGGATATTTTTCGAGAGTTTGTTTTAACAGGTTCTGTTCCAGTTATTCCATTGAGGTACCTTCCATCTACTGATTTTTCATCTCTATATAAAGTTGTTAAACACATTGATCATAAAGCCAAGCTATCTGTACGGGAATTGGTTTTGAAAACAAAGCTATCTGAAGGAACTATTCAAAATATTGGTTCAGATATGATTATGTTCGGTGTCGCTAGTAGAGAAAGCGGACTCTATTCTTTAAGTGAAGATGTCAAGGTTTGCAGTGAGATTGAGATCTTAAGGGCTATACGTGAAAAGTTTTCGAAACATGCATTTACTTATGCAATTAAAGATAAATCATCACACTCAGTTGCAAATGTTAATGTCCTAATTGATATTCTCAAGAAACTCTATCCTGATAATAAATATGCAGATAAAACATGGCATGCTTATACAGTTAGACTCTGTAGGTGGATGGAGTTGTGCGGTTTTATTGAACCATCTGGAAATGGCTGGTTCTTTAGGGATCAAGGTGATGTTGTTACCGAAAGGATTCAATCAGAGCGTAAGCGAAGGAAAAGTAATATATTTACAGCTCCTGCATCACCCGGACTTGCGTTAGAAACACTTAACTGGCTAATTGAAAAAGGCAGTGTTGGTAAGAACGAGACTAAACCAAAAGGTTATAGGAATGCACTCTCAGTTCTAAAACGGTTCGAGCTGATATTTGTGGATGGCGAAAAATATTTTGTAGACGAAGATAAAATGAGAAAGTTTCCTGAGAAAAGGGAAGCCCTCTGGATAAGTGCAAATACAGAGGAGGTGCTTCTAGATATAGTAAAACTACTAGAATCAGATAATCAGTTATCAGGAAAGGATATAGGTGATTTTATCGCAGAAAAGCATGACTTAACTTGGACTGATGCGTCTAAAGTGAGAAATGGCGGTGCAATACGACAATGGGCGCTATGGCTGTACGAGGGAAGAAATAGTTCTGAAATACCCGCGTGTCCCGGGCGAGCTTAATCACCCTAACAAATCGCTACACACGGATAAATTAGTCGCTGCGCTCCCAATTTGCCGGTGAGCGAAGTGTTAGCAATATATCATAGAGACATGCGTGAATGGATAATTACTCATCAAGATTTGACTGGCATAAAGCTGTGGATAGTACCGTCAGCAATGCGCTGGGGAAATGCTACCCCCGTGACTGGAAGGATGAAGATCATTTAACAAGATCTCTTTTGTCAGCATTAAGGGATGAGCATTCCAATGTGACAATTGAGAAAGATAAAATTACCGGAAAAAAAACAAAATGCCATTGGGATATTTATAAAAATACCAAAGAAATGGGCATAGAACAAAAACATGGAGATATTGGCGTTCTTGTTCAGCTACGATTTGATAATAATAAAATATTAGAGGGGGTAGCCTTTCTAGAAGCCAAGCGAATCTATCACGACCTATCTGATGATTCAAAATCTAAATTTTCTGCGCTTGATAAAAAACAACTAGAAAGATATTGCGCTAACTCGTCATTTCATCGAACAGTTTTCTATGATTGTTTTCAAGAAGAAGATGGCAGTCATTCTGCTGTTTCATTAACGCTGCCAACTCATCATCTTCTAGCCATTGATAAAGACAACAGGGATGTCTATCCATATTGCGAGTACTTGTCATACTGCTTAACTAATCGCTACTTCCAGGGTTATGAGCTGGACTTCAATCCTGACTTGGTTGAGTCAGTTAAAGGATTTCTTGGTGCGAATGGTGGAGTAAAGTTCTTAATTGTAGCGCAATCCACTTTAAGCCCTGATCTTGAGCTAAACCCTGAGCTAATAGAAATTAATCGTGATATTTATAAGCCCATTACCACAAACGAATCTGACAACACGCCAAACAATAGCTTTGGTGGTCCGCGTATGTAATTGCTAACAAGGCGCTAATTCGCTGATTTCATTCGCTGGGACGGCGGGCCGCCGTCCCTTAGCTTAATCTTTATATCAGAGACGACTTAAGTTAGGCTCTTGGCAGTAGTCGCTTATATGTGCCACAAACAGAATTACCAGTGATTAATGTTTTCAGTATGCGCTATTCGCAGGTTGAAGGTGGGGGTGCTGGTATACGTAGTGGTATATTGTATTTTTCTTCTTTATATTTATCTTTTTAAAATCATGTTGTTATATGTTTTTTTATGCTCCTGCCAGGATTACATAGCGAGAAAAATTGCTGGAATACTTGAAAGTCGAGCTCCTTGGCTCGCCAATGTATCGAGTGTCATCTTGCAGCAGGTCTTGCTGAATTAAATAATCCCTTTCGACATTCTCTTCAGCTCGAAGCTCAAAGCTAGGAATCGGCGTTAAGTGCTAGGATGATAAACAGCCCGTCCGATTAACAGCTGTGGGCATGCAATCGAAATCTACCGCTGTCACAGCGGCGTTGGCGTTGGCGCTGGCAGGCCGGTGGTGAGCGCCCTTAATGTGGTCTGAGGTGGCTTGCCTGCAGGTCAATATGATTTCCTGGGAGCACACCAGTGGGCGTGTTACTGCCTGAGTAAGGTAGTCTTTATGCGCTCAATTGGTTTTGAGTGTCTATACTAAAGTTAGAAAGAAATCTACGGCTGCTGTTGAAAATTAATTTAATGATGCGTCTAGAGTTTTAGGTTGTAGTTTTTTAAGTCTTATAATGAAAAAAAGTATTTATTTGCTAATCTGAATTAGGTAAAATAATTCAGCAGGGAATTATAAGGTGTTGCGTAGGTGGTTGTTTTTACGTGGTTTTCAGTGCTTTATAAAAACCTTGTGCGTTAGCAGGGTGATTTCAAAGTTCTGGAAAATAAAGGCGAAAAGTTGTTAAAGTTTGGCAAATAGCGTTGTCTGGCATCATTTCGACGTGCAGTTTTTCTATATGCTCTAATAATATTTCTATCTTAAAAAACAGCAGCAACTTACTAGTGCTGAATGATAAAAAAACAAGGGAACAGGCATGCAGGGTGCATTGCTACGCAGCGGTAAAAGTGAGCGGTTTTCGGCGTTGGGGGAGACCGGACAGCCTGTCTTTCGTTCGGCTCTTCAGCTCAGAGAGTCCATTCGTCGTGAGGCACGCAAGCGCAAGTCACAAGAACCCGACTTCCCGCATATGGAGCTGCATCTGGCAATTCCACAAAGCGATCAGCAGGGCGAACGCCTGGACTGGTATAGCGGAATGGAGGGCGATGTTATTCCCTGGAGTGCTGCTAGCGAAGAGGAACGAGCACCCGCCCGTCAAGAGCTGCGTCACTTTGAAACCTTTCTTGAAAGTTTTAGCGATTCTTCGTTGGCCAAAGCAGAAGGAACTCATAATGACCGGGGCGTGCTGGCCAAATTGCTAAAGCAAGTCATTCGAATTCCCGATCAAGATTATGTTTATCTCGTCAATGGAACGCCTGTGCTTACCTTTTGGGGATTTGAGCATCCTGATGCCAAGCGTACTACCGACCCCTTACATTTTCTTTATCCGCAAGATACTGCCCCGGCACCAGCGCCAGGCCCCAACCCAGAAGTGCCGTTGGCAGGTACTCCTTCAACTGAGCCAGTCATCGAACAGAAATCCGTGTTGGAAGAGCGACGCCCTTGGTGGCGACGCTGGTGGCCGTTAGCTCTGCTGTTGTTATTGTTGTTGCTCTTGTTAACATTTTTCGGTCTGCGTAGTTGCACGCCACAAGCCAACCTGCCTGAAGTTGGGACTGGAAATTTGCAAGCGCCTGATTTTCAGACGTCTGATGTGAGCCTGAACAATCTGAACATGCCTACGTTACCGACTCTGAATTTTCCTGCTATTTCCTTACCTGATCTGTCCAATCCACATTGGTGGGGCGGTGCCAGTAATGGCGGAGCTGGAAGCAGCGGGATGGCACTTGATGGAAGCGGTGCAGGAGTTCCAGAAGCTGATTTACCTGAGATACAAGCTCCAGACCTTGGTATGGAGGCGAGTGTGCCCGAAGTGACTGCCTTGCCTGAAATGGGGGGTGCGGCAAGTGAACTGCCTGTCGAGGAGAACTTAACTGCGTCGCCGGTTGCACCGCCTGAACTGGGGCAGGGGACGCCGCCAGCGAACTCCGAGGCATCGCCTTCAACAACGTTCGAACCGCTTACTATTCCTCCTCAGGCTGAGGATGGTCCCGCCGATTTCATGAACGGTAATTGGCGTGCAGCGGGTGTAATGGATAGCGAGACGGGACGCCCGTTACGCGTTTCCTATGCATTTGAAAAAGGACAAGGGCAGGTACAGTTGCGCCATGCCGGCGATCAGGGTNNAGGGTGGGGTTACCTGCACCGGCCCGATAGAGGCGGCAATGCAAGAGGGCGCGCTTTCGATACAAAGCCAGGGGCAGGCCAGTTGTGAAGATGGCAGCTTTTACGATATGCCCGAAGTGCTGTGTGAGCAGGGTGCCACCGACATGGCCGACTGCGCTGTCAGTTACGCCAACGAGACCTTTCCCATGCAAATGTGGAAAGACAACGAATAATTACGGAATGTGGGAGAAGAGTTGCGACATGTTGCCTGAAGTCACTCAGTTCCAAGACGTTGTCCCGTTGGTCAACGATACCGGTGTCCAGTTTCTAGATTTTGCCTTGACGCTCGACCCTCGTAAGGAAACCGGCGGTGAGTTTGCCAAGTTAGCAGATGATCTTCTAGTGCGCCTGCTGACCAATGAAGAAGATGGCACCACTTTTTATGAACCCGAGCCCAACAAGGTCGAGCGGGTGAGTAAGCCATATCTTGATATGGACATGGAGTCGAGTTTGTCGCTCTTGGATCGTCAGTGGGTACCAATACCGTTTTTTCGGCACATGCCGCCGCATCGTTTTGATGAAGGCCCCAGTAACTGGTCTCGCATGCGCTTGGTGAAACTGGATACGCCGGATGTCGATGGTCACAGCCATCGCCTGACCTTGGCGTTTGATACTCGCAGCATGGCCAAGCGCGAAGGCACGGCTTACCTGGCGCCTAATGAAGAAGATGTCCGTTCAGGTGAGACGTTCAAACTTGCCTTGACTCCCCATGAAATGGGTTGGTTCATGGATCTAGCATGGGTAAAGGAATGGCTTAACGATCTATACCGGGAAGGCCACCCGGAAATGGATCAGAATGAGTTGGATGACGACATCAAGGCGTTACATCCTCAGGCACATTATTTGAACCTGCTAAGCCTGCTGTGGAAGCCGATTCCTGCTGAGCGAACTCAGCGAAAGCCCAAGATACGAGTGCCTGAGGTTCGCTTGGCGGGTAAGGATGCCAGTCAAAAAACCCCGATTTCCGTCGATCTTGTTCTGGATGTAGGTAACTCACGTACCTGCGGTATTTTGATCGAGCATCATGCGCAATCAGGCTCCGGCCTCAAGCAGAATTATGTGCTGGAGTTGCGTGACTTGGTCGATCCAGAATTCGTTTATACCGAGCCCTTCGAAAGCCGCATTGAGTTTTCGCAGACTTTCTTTGGTAAGGATCATCTCTCGGTCAAGAGCGGTCGTCATGATGCTTTTCGCTGGCCCACGATCGCTCGCGTGGGAGGGGAAGCGGGCCGTCTAGCCAGTCGTCGTCGTGGAACCGAAGGGTCTACCGGTCTCTCCAGTCCGAAGCGCTATTTGTGGGATGGCAGCCGTTATACGCATGGTTGGCGTTTCAATAGCGCCTACGTCAAGGCAGACAAGGAGCCCTTTGCCACAGCCGCCCCTTTCTCCAACCTGATTAATGAGCGTGGCAAGGCGATCTACGCGGTCATGCGTGATGGTGAAGACGACGATCTCCCTGTCTTCAAGCCTCACTATTCGCGTAGTTCCTTGATGACATTCATGCTCTCGGAAGTATTGGCTCAGGCGTTGATGCAGATCAATAGCCCGGCTCAACGTTCCCGCCAGGGAAATATAGATATACCTCGCCGGCTACGCTCAATCATTCTGACGGTGCCTCCGGCCATGCCGCTGGCAGAGCGGAGTATTTTGGATCAGCGAATGCGTGAAGCGGCTGGGCTGATTTGGCAGGGTATGGGCTGGTACCAAGGCGAAGATGACCCCTATCATCCGGAAGAAGCCGCCACGCCGACCCCCCCTTTACCAGAGATCCGTGTCGAGTGGGACGAAGCCACTTGCGGCCAATTGGTGTATCTGTACACCGAGATCAATGAGAATTTTGCCGGTCATCCTGAAGAGTTTTTTGACACATTGGCGCGTCCTGAAAAGTTACAGCGTGACCGTATTACACTTGCCAGTATCGATATAGGCGGGGGGACGACTGACTTGGTGATTACCGATTACCGCGTCGAAAGTGGAGAGGGAAGCGGTAACAGTAGCAATGTACATATCGTTCCTGAGCAGCGCTTCCGTGATGGATTTCGTATTGCTGGAGATGACATCCTGCTTGATGTCATCCAGACCTTCGTGCTGAAAAGTTTCGAAGAATCCTTACAGCAAGCTGGCGTCTCGTCACCGGATGCCATGATGTCACGCCTGTTGGGTGGAGAGAGCCTGAGCGCCCAGGATCAGGTATTGCGTCAGCAGCTCAATTTGCAGGTTTTCACCCCTCTGGGGCTGAAGTTGCTGAGTTACTACGAGGGATTTGATCCTCAGGAAAAGGAAAGCGAGGGGAACCCTCATATTATCACCGCCACGTATCGCGAGCTGCTGGGAGATCACGCAGCCAGCGAAGCAGTTAGAGAATATGTGCATGGTGCCGTGCGTCGTGACTTGAAAACCAATGGCACTACTTCGTTTGAGCTAATGGATATACCGATCACCTTCAACCTGCCTCAGGTACATCGGGCTTTCTTGGGGGATGGTATCAACATTGGCAAGACCCTCGGCGCCCTATGCGAGGTGATCTACCAGTACGGCTGCGACATGTTGCTGCTGACCGGACGTCCTTCTCGGCTGCCGGGTATTCAGGCTTTTTTGCGCAAGATGTTGCCGTTGCCTCCAGGACGCATTTTGCCGATGCAGAACTACCGCACTGGTAATTGGTATCCCTTCCATAGCAATGGCGAGATCGACGATCCCAAAAGCACCGCGGCAGTTGGTGCCATGTTGTGCCTGCTATGCGATCAGTTGGATTTGCCCAGTTTCTATTTCCGTACGCAGGCACTCAAACCTTACTCATTGATTCGTCATCTGGGCTCGATTGACAACAATAACGTTATGAAAAGCGATGACGTGGTCTATCGCGATATTAAGGCCAATGAAAATGGCACGGCGATTGAGCTGCCGGAAGAGGATGAACCCAAGGTGCAGGTACGTGGGGGCATTGTGCGCATTGGATATCGTCAGTTGGATGCCGAGCGTTGGGTGGCCTCGCCACTCTATACGCTGGAACTGACCGAGTCGGGCAAGGGGAAATATAAGCAGGCGGTGGTAAGTGAGGGAAACGGCAGTCAGCCGGTGGTCGAGGTGGAGCTTAAAGTTGTTGAAAACAACACCAAGGGCGGCTTGATTAGTGATGAGCTGAAGGTCAGTCGAGTCACTGATAACACCAACAAATCATTTGGCAAAGCCGACGTTAACCTTCAGCTCAATACCATGATCGATGCCGGACTGGGCGATTCCAATTACTGGCTGGACAGTGGGAGTGTGAAGCGCAAATGAGCAACCTGACTGATAAACAACACCAATTGGGCCAAGGCTGGGACGCTGTGCACGCTGGGGCTGGTCAGGCCATCGAGTGGATCGAAGACGTTCGCAACAATGCCCCGCGCCTGGATAGTGAAGCCGATAATCTGATCCTGGAATTGCACAAAGCGCGCAATCTTGCATCAAGCTTAGGGCGGGCTGCGGGTACCCCAATGACCATTGGTTTTTTTGGGTTGTCTCAAGCGGGGAAATCGTACTTGATCTCGGCATTGGCCGCAGGCCATAACGGCAAGCTGGAAACCGATTATGGTGGCAAGCGTCTCGACTTCATCGAGCACGTGAATCCAGTTGGTGGGGGTAAGGAAGCTACGGGGCTAGTGACACGGTTTAGTCGCACGGCTAATAGCGGGCCGACTGATACACCTGTTGAACTGCGCCTATTCAGTGAAGTTGAGATCGCCAAGATACTGGCCAATGCCTGGTTCAATGACTTTGACCATGAGCAGTTGCACTATGAGTTGGATGAAGCGCGCATTGAGCGCATTCTCAAGCCGTTTGAGGGTGTCGAGGTCACCGCAGAAACACAGCCCGGGCTGAGCGGTGATGACGTGGTATCCCTATGGGACTACCTCACTGGCAGCTTCAAAAAGTCAATTAGTAAGCTTGAAGCGCGCTACTGGCCCCGGGTTCTCAAACTGGCACCGCGTCTCTCCTGCGAACAGCGCGCTGATTTGTTTTCTCTGTTGTGGGGCGAGCAAGAAGAGCTCACTCGCCTTTATGTACAGCTAGCAGCCACCTTACGCCGTCTAGGTAATGCCTCTACTGTGTATGCGCCGCTTACTTGTCTAGTCACGCCTGAAGGCGACGGGTATAGCCAGCGTGACAGTATTATGAATGTGGATATTCTTGAGCGTCTGGGTAGCGCCGATGATCACAGTCTGGACGTGAGACCTTTAGAGCAAGAAACGCTTGGCCATTACGTCGCGGTTTCGGTGGCTCAGTTGGCAGCGTTGACTGCCGAGCTCACGTTTCCTCTCATTGAGCCGACGCAGGATCCTCAGGTCGAAAAAGTCGATCTGCTTGATTTCCCCGGTTATCGCGGACGCCTAAGCCTAAAAAGTGTCAACGAAGCCGCCAGCCAAGCGAGTAGCCAAGGGGGCAACCCAGTTTCTCAGTTGATATTGCGCGGCAAGGTGGCGTACCTGTTTGAACGTTATACGGACAGCCAGGAAATGAACGCCTTGGTGGTGTGTACAAGTTCGGATAAACAGAGTGACGTGACCTCGGTCGGCCCAGTACTGACACGCTGGATTGAAAAGACTCAAGGATTGACCAGTCAAGATCGTGCAGACAAGGCGCCAGGATTGATCTGGACGCTTACCATGTTTGATAAGCGCATCAGTGGGGCGCTGAACTTGACGGAAAGTCAGTTGCGCGAAGGCTGGGAAGGGTTGATTAAAATGACCTTATTGGAGCGCTTTGGCCAGTACGACTGGATGAATGAATGGGCTCCAGGACAGCCATTCAACAATACTTTCCTAGTTCGGAAGCCACGCCTGCCTGTTTCTTTTCTCAACAGTCGTGATAACGAAGAACTCGGTATCAATGACGACTACGAAGCGCCGCTTGAACGTATGGCATCCACTTTTGGCGAGAATGCCAGTGTGCAAAAGCATGTGCAGGCTCCTGGCGAGGCCTGGGAGGCGATGCTGGCACTTAACGATGGCGGCATCAAGCGTATCAGCCAGTATCTCGGCCGTATCGCTACCCTGGAGTTCAAGCTGGCCAGCATTGAAAAGCAGCTGAATGAAACACTGAGTTCTTTGGTAGAAAAACGCTTGGCCCCCCTTCACCAGACGGATGGCAGCGGCGAAGTGGCTAAAAAACGGGAGGTCGCCAAGCTGTTATGGCAAAGCCTACAACAACGCCTGGCAACCCTGGGTGAGCTGCAGCACCAACTTGAGCTTCCTCAGCAAACGGTACGCGATCTTTACTTGAGCGATAGCGAAGAGGATGGAGTAACAGCTACTGAAGACGACGTGGATAACGAGCCGAAGGTAGCCGATAGTCTTTATTGCAACAGTGGTTTTAACCTGAGTGATGATCCCTTCGCAGGTAGCATGCCGTTTGGTGAAGATGCATCCGCCGTACCTGCAGTGAAAAACGAGCCGGTGCTACAAGGGGCGGATCACCGTTTTGCTCGCAAGGTCTTTCAAGCATGGGTCGCCCATTTGCGAGAAATCCCCGGACGCCAGTCTCTGCTGCAACTGCTGGGGCTGGAAAAGGTAGTCGTTGAATCCTTGACCGATGAATTGATCACGGCAGCCAATCGCATGGCACTGCAACAACGCCTGGATCAAGCACTTCTGAGACGCGCCCAAAGTAGCGCCAAACGTGACCAGTTGGTGGAGCGTCAAGTATTGGCCGCCCAGTTGGTGCTGCGCGATTTTATTGCTTGGCTGGGCTACCAAGAAATGCCAATTGATGAGCGGCCGAATAGTCTTGCAGGCAAGAAGGACAAACTGTTCTTGCCGAGCGCACCGATTTTATCGGGTGAGCTGCCCCATCTAGCGCCTCAGCCCGTCAATCAAGCTGTCCTTTATCTGGCCGATTGGCTTTCAGGAATTTGCATCGTGACGCAGGAAAATGCAGGACATACCGTCGGACGGGAAATTACCATGGAGCAGAACGAGCGCTTGGGCGCAGTGTTGTCATCCTTTCGCCAACTGGAGGTGACCTATGCGGGTTGAACTGCGTCCATTGGAGTCCGGTACGCCGGGTGAAGGCCGTTTGCTGCTCAAGGGGTGGAAAGGGGAAACGGCTTCTCTGCAACTGTCGATTCAAGAAAGCCAGGATCAACAGTTTTTGCACCCGGGAAAAACGTGGAGTACTAAGGCTCACACCTTTGAATTGGCTAGCCTGGAGGAGGCCGGTGACCAGCGTCTCCAAGTGCTCCTCGACAGTACTATCATAGATCCTCTGTTGGAGCTTCCCGGCTCTACACAATATTTGCTGACCTTGCAGGATGCCCAGGGCATAAAAGACCAAGGTGTGATAAAGCTTTCACGCGATTTGATGCCCTCTAGTGCTTCGGGTTCCACGCCTTCTACGGGGGGGAGCAGCGTCCTGCATTCACCATCGGTTGCGGAAAAGGCACCCGAACCGACGCCAGAGCCGGAAATAAAGGTGGATGCTGAGCCGGAGCCTGCTCAGGTGCCGGAAGTGGAAGTGCCACCCGTGCCTGCCAGTAAGGCAAGTAAGCGCGGCCCATTGCTATTTATATTACTGGGGCTTTTGCTCCTGGCAGCAGTGGCTTTAGGTGCTTGGTATTGGTTCAGTAATAACGCTGATAATTCAGGGGCCGATCCGGTTGAACAAGAAAACGTCGAGGAAGAAGAGACTAACGGAGCAGAGGAAAGCACTCTAACGGAAGAAAATATCGAGGTCGGCAACGAGGACGCTGACGTACCCTCTGAGGAAAACACAGAAGACGTCATTACAGCCACTCCCCCTGGCCCAGCCCCGGCATGTTCGATTGAAGCTCTTGAAGAGCAGGACGAACTGGCGTTCGTGCAGGGATGTTCCCAAGCTGAGCTGACTCCTGAAGCACTGCTTTCTGTGATCGAAGCTGCTCGTGATGCAGAGCATTGTGGGATAGCACGACGGCTTTATGCCAACCGTGCTATCGCAGGCGATGCCAATATTGCTCTGGCCTATGCCCGTGAATACGACCCAGCTTATCACCAGACAAGTACCTGCTTTACGGAAGCTGATGCCGAAACTGCTAGCTATTGGTACCAGATTGTATTGGACATCGAACCCGACAATAGCGAAGCGCAGGCACGTTTTGAGGAGCTGGGCGAATGATACGCAACGCACTCGCGACCTTAATGTTCTCAACTGTCGCTTTATCGGTAACTGGGCTTTGTGCCACGGCTACGCTAGCTGATCCACGTCCTCTACTGCAGGAAGGCAAGCAAACCTTACATCAACGTGTCCTGACCACGCCTGGGTGCGAGTTAACTGATACAGCGGGAATTAGTGGCGAATTGCAACCTGCTTTCACCCGTTTCTATGTGTATGAGCGCAGCGAGGTGGATGGGCGCGAATGGTTGAAGGTTGGGCCGGATAGTTACGGCACTATCAGCGGCTGGCTGCCAGCAGACTGTAGCGTGGCTTGGAAGATGCAACTTACGCTGGCATTCACTAATCCAGCTAACCGTCAGCGACTGCTGTTCTTCCGTGAAAGAGACGCGCTTCAAGATATTCTCGATGAGTTTGAGCCTTCCAGTCGCGTTGTTCCTTTGCATGCCGCCCTAGATCGTGAGGAAGAGATCCCCGATATATTGGCGCGGGAGCCTGAGTACTTTGTCGACCTTCAGGAACAATTCTATTTGTTACCGATACTCGAAGGCGAAGAAGTTTTTACCGAAGCCGGATTTCGCGCACGACTGTTGAACGTGGCGTCGGTAAGCAAGGCCGGTGAGCCTGACCCTGCCGACACTGAAATTGACCCTGAAGATGACATACCAGCCAGTCAATTGCGTGAGTTCAATGCAGGTGTCGTCTTCGTGATCGACTCGACGATTTCCATGGGCCCATATATCGAACGTACCCGCGAGGCGGTGAGTAAGATACTCGATCGAATTGAGTCGGAAAACCTGGAGGAGCAGGTCAAGTTCGGCCTGGTCTCTTATCGTGATAGCGTGGAAAGCGTACCTGAGCTCGAATACATCAGCCGTATGTATGCCAACCCGATGGAAGTGCAAGGCAGGCAGGACTTGATGGCGCGCATGGACGAACTTCATGAAGCCACGGTGTCCACACCTGGGTTTGAAGAAGATGCTTACGCTGGGGTAATGCAGGCAATTGATGAAGTGGAGTGGAGCCAATATGGTGCCCGCTATATCGTTCTGATTACCGATGCCAGCGCCATTGATGGTGACAATGAACGCTCCTCTACAGGGTTGAGTGCCGATCAGGTGCGTCTGGAAGCGGCTAATCCGGGGGTGGCGATCTATACGCTGCATCTGAAAACCGAGAGTGGCGAGCGCTTTGGCGACCACACCAGAGCCGCGGCGCAATATGCCAATCTTTCCACTTATGCGGGAACCAATACCTCGCTGTATTACCCGGTGGAAGCGGGGGATGTAGAGGCATTTGGTGCCAAGGTGGATGCCTTGGCTGAGGCGATCACTTCTCAGGTGCGTGCTGCTTATATCGGCGATGAGGCTATTGGCAGTGCTTTGAATGCACATCAGTCTGATTCTAGCGAGGTTGATCCGGATCAACAGCAATTACTGGAAGATGCGGATCTTATTGGCCACGCCATGCAGCTTGCCTATCTGGGGCAGCAGGCTGGCAGCAAGGCACCGCCGGTTTTTCAAGCCTGGATCAGTGATCGCGACTTGGTACAGCAGAACCGTCCAAGTACGGACGTTCGAGTGTTGCTGACCAAATCTCAGTTGAGTGACCTGAGTGATGTGGTGGCGCAGATTCTGGATGCTGGTAATCAAGGCCTGATTTCACCCACTGACATGTTTGAACGCTTGCGCTCGGTAGCGGCTGCAATGGGCACCGACCCCAATCAGCTACAGCAAAATGAATCCACTCAGATAGCCGAGCTGGGGCTGATGGGGGAGTATTTGGAAGATTTACCTTATCAGAGTGAGGTGCTCAACCTGGATGAAGCCACCTGGAAGAGCTGGGACGGTCTTTCTCAAGAGAGGTTCATCCGCAATCTGAGCATTAAGTTGCGCCACTATCAACGCTATAACGAGGATGTTGACCGCTGGGTCTCTCTTGCCGAAGGCAGTGATCCACGGGATGACGTCTATCCGGTTCCTCTTGAAATGATGCCGTAAAGCACCGGCTTCTCAGACAATTGAGGAAGATAGGATGTTGGCGATAAAGGGCATGATGGCTCAGCGTGGTCATGGCGACCATGCGCATCGAATTCGACTACCCGAGCTATCTCTGGCGCCGGGCCAGTGCTTGGCTATTACCGGTCCTAGCGGGTGTGGCAAGAGCACTTTGTTAGAAACGGTGGGGCTGTTGTTAGCACCAAGTGAGCTTGAATGCTTCATGCTGGGAAAACCGCAAAAAGATGTGGCAACACTTTGGCGTACCCGCGAGCAAGGCGAGCTGGCCAAGCTGCGCGCGCGCGACCTTGGTTTTGTACTTCAAAGTGGGGGGCTCCTGCCATTTTTAAGTGTGGCTGACAATATCGCCTTGCCGCGCCGTATACAAAGTCTGCCCATTAAGAGTGACCGTATCACTCAAGCAGTCGATCGTTTAGGGCTGATACCGCTGATGGAAAAGCGGCCAGCAATGCTGTCTATTGGTGAGCGTCAGCGGGTAGCCTTCGTGCGCGCCCTGGCTCATGAGCCACAACTGCTGTTGGCTGATGAACCCACAGCAGCGCTTGATCCGCATAGTGCGCATGGGCTCTTCGCACTATTTATGGAAGTAGTGAAAGAGCTACAAATCGCCGCTTTGGTGGTCTCTCACGACTGGGCTCTTGTAGAGACATTTGGAGTGCCGCGTTTTGATGCCGTCACGGTAAAAGGGGAGACCGTCTTTGAACCTCGCCCTTAAGCGTTTGCGCCTGCTGGCATTGTTAGCGCTGCAGGATATCTGGCATGACCGCAAGGTATCAATGTGTATTGCAGCAGCACTAGTTGCCGTGATCGCGCCACTGCTATTGCTGTTCGGTCTCAAGTATGGGGTGGTCAGTCAATTACAGTCCGAACTACTTGATGATCCGCGGAACTTGGAAATCGGTATGGTTTCCAGTGGAAGGTATGACGCTGCCTGGCTCGATAGTTTGCGTAGCCGCCCCGATGTAGGGTTTGCGATTGGAATGACACGTTCACTCAATACCCAGGCAGATTTGGTCGCCGACCCTCAACATTTCCTGGATAACGCTGAAATCATCCCAACGGCAGAAGGAGACCCTCTGCTGTCGTCATTAACGCTTTCAGAGCCGCTTCAAGGGCCGGAAGTGGTGCTTAGTGAGTCGGCTGCACGGCGCTTGAATGTTGATGTGAATGACCCACTGAGCCTGTTCGTCAGCCGTCGACTCGATGGCAGAGCGGAGCGTGGCAGGCAATTTATTGTCGTGGCAGGTATTTTGCCACCTGACGTCTTTCCACGTCCGGCTGCCTTTGTTCCTTTGCCGCTCTTGATCGCGCTTGAGGAGTTTCGCGATGGCTATCACATCGATGCTCTTGGCGTGGGCACTGGCGAGCCACGAGGCGAAAGGGAAACACAGTTTTCACGTGCCCGTATGTATGCCGCCGATATTGATCAAGTGGCGGAGTTGGAGCAGTGGCTCAATGCCCAGCATATAGATACAGTTAGCCGCCTCGCGGAGATTGAGAATGTCAGGGCAATCAGTCACGTGCTGGGGCTAGTGTTTGGCGTGATTGCTATTACCGCGCTGGTGGGCTGCCTAGCCTCAATGTTGGGCGCTTTTCTGGCCAATATCGACCGGAAGCGCAAGGATCTGGCGGTGTTGCGTCTGCTGGGGTTCGATCGTCCGGCAATTGCGGGGTATATCGTGTTACAGGCTGGGACATTGACACTAGCTGCCTATGCAGTAGGGCTAGTCCTCTATGGACTGGGAAGCCAGGTGTTCAACCAAGCGTTGGCGACTAGCTCGACAACTGGAAGTGTTGTCTGTCGAATCACCTTCATGCACGGCGTAATAGCACTTTTATTGGCTTTGCTGGTTGCGCTCATGGTGGCGGTGATCGGTGTGCTGCGCGCCTTTAGTATCGAACCTGCGGAGAGTCTGCGTGAATTATAAATCTTCTAGACGTTTTGCTGGGCTCTATGGCAATGCCTGTTGGGTTGCTGTCTTGCTGTTGCAGGCGGGAAGCGCTTCGGCCGAATGGGATGAGCGGCTCTATAATCCCATGCCTCTGGATGACGACATCATACTGCCGATGCCTTGCGATGGTGCCATGGCGTTTCGCAAAATCCATATTCCCTCTGCTGGGCCGCTTGACGATTATCCCATCAATATTGGCCAGGATGGTACCGGGTGGGGCTATGTAGAACAGCGTCGCCCCTCTTATGTTTCAGGCAACTTCAGTGAGGTCGAAGGAGGCTCGCGCTACTACTTGCTGGCCAAGTATGAAACAACTCAGTTGCAGTATGAGGCCTTGATGGCTGAAGAGTGCCCGTCACCTTCTACTCGCTTGCGCTTACCGGCGGTATCGGTAAGTTGGTTCGATGCAACAGCGGCGGCTGATCGTTACAACTTGTGGCTGCGCCAAAATACTGAAGATATTTTACCCCAAGAGGACGGTGTGCTGGGTTTTGTACGCTTACCGACAGAAATAGAGTGGGAGTATGCCGCACGAGGTGGCTTGGAAGTTGGCACCGCCGAATTTCGCGACAGCCGCTACCCCATGCCAGAGGGCTTGAATGGTCATGAGTGGTTCGCTGGCCCTCAGTCAGCTAATGGTCAATTACAACTGGCGGGTTTATTACAACCCAACCCGTTGGGGCTGCATGACGTCCTTGGCAACGTGGCAGAAATGATGTTTGAACCTTTTC
>LGOV01004940.1_pt1 | contig 17874 bp, 19 predicted proteins | sample 469881 | NCBI WGS metagenome assembly LGOV01 (sample SAMN03857199, study PRJNA290197) | marine sediment metagenome | biome: marine cold seep biome; feature: cold seep; material: marine sediment; isolation source: sample #5579, elevator 3A push core 41 containing 12 cm of sediment... ...
ACATCTACGTTGACAGACTCCGTGTTGGATTTGCCTTGCCCCCCCCCAGTCCAACTGGGGCGAACCAGAAGATCTGCGTCGAAGTTCGCTAAAAATTCCGTAAGGAAGGTGGTTTGAGTTTGGCCCATGCAATGCTGTCTCTTGTGCGGTCTAACGCCTAAGCTCCGTTGTCGCCACGCAGTAGCGATCAACTGCAGCACTTCACTATGTTTTACTTTTACTCGCGGTTAGTTTTCATCACTTTAACCAAGAACTCAACCGCAGCATGATTGTAAATGCTCGGTGTTACAGACGGTACCACACCGGTCTCTCGGTATTCATCTTCATGCTTTTTATTTCTAAAATTGTAGGCTGAATAGTCGGAGTTATTCTTCAGATCATTTTCGGTGATGCATTTCCATACTTCATTGCGGCCAACACCCGGTACGAGGCCCTTGACCTCGTCAGCTAAATCTATTGCCGCCAGCGGGTAATTTTTAGTCAGGTTTTCTTTTACGTGCTTGATGACTTCAACTTGATCAATCGGTACAACATCCCCCACAAGTTGAAGTGCTGTTGCACCGTCTTTTTCAACAAACTCACCTTGTTTTATAAATTTTAGCTTGGATGCGAGGCCTTCATCCAAAACTAAAACACGGGTCTCATCCTTTTCAATCAAGCCCTTTTCTGTGTCCAAAATAGCCGCGTTTTGAGGACCAGCTCGACCGATCTTAGACATCAAATCGAGCCAATGCTGATTATTTTGCTCAATCCGATGATTGATTATACTTTCAAGCTCAGCGCTCTGAATTTTCTGCGTTCGCCCACCATAACGGTAATAGATTTCTCCGTTTTTTATGGTTTGGTCTTTGCCCTCATCCTTTCGCGCAATTACTGGTTTGCTGTTTGATGGCCAGACACGGAAAACGCCAAACTTCTTATCGTCGATCTCGATCGCTGCTTGATCCCAGTGAATCTCCGAAGAAAAAATATCTAAGAGAAACCCAGTTATTTTTTCAGGGTCTATCTTTTCGAACTGATCCGCAGACTTCTCGGACATCCCAATCAAAACTCGAGGCGCGTCTTTGACTCCAAAAATTAAATGACCTCCTCGGTTGTTTGAAAATGCTGCAAAGTCGCGAAAATAGTCAGCAAGCGCGGCGAGATTAAATTGCTCTTTGAACTCTAGCTCCTGCCCCTCTCTGTGATAAAGCCGCTCGCCATTTAGGCGAAGGAGCTCTCGCACTTCAGGTTCATTGATCACGTTTTAGCTGGCTCCCTGATTTTAGACATAACGCTGTAAACAGCGGCGAGCGATAGCGAGTCCGGCGGTGACAGCCGCGAACTGCTTCACTTTATTAGCTTTTTTCTGTGGATACGATAGTGTAGTTAATGCCACGGCTATTAAACTCGCTTTGAATCCAGTGCGTTATTTTGAGCATTAGAATAACAAAGACAAGAACAAACTTTACTCTATTGTCGGAATCGTTCCATGTGTAAGTTATTTCTTTGAGATTTCCATTTTCGTCTTTTCCACCTACAAATACATGAAAAGTTTCACACTTCTGCACCTTTGCAGATTCAACTATACCATCAACTCTACTTTTTAGAGATTCGATTTGAGACTTTTCTAGCTGGTAGTTCTTACGGTGCGAGAATTTATTTCGAATATTATTTACCTTATTAAGTACGGTAAATAACTCTTCGCTCATGCCGAGATTTTTTGATACAACCAACTTTGTTTTGAAAGAAACGAAAGTTCCGGTATAAAGGTCTTCAGTACTAGTCAATTTACTTGACCATAGGTTTAAGACTTCTTCTAGTATTAAATGCCCCCTGAGAATACAGGTCGCTTCGTCAGGGATACTTATCATTGCTAAGTAATCCTTGTGATCAAAAATTCTATTAAAATCGCCGCCTACGGCTACTTGTTTATGATTCATGGTCAAATTTCCGTGTACAGCTAACAGGTATTAGACTGACCATCTTATGATTGGATAAACGTGCCAGCATGTTTATCAGACAAATGCAGCCTATGAAATGCGCTCTAAGTATATAACAGTTATCATAGTTAGGTTGCATATAAAAATTCTCGCCACTGCTGCATTTTCCTGTACGTATGCTTTGGATCGTTAGATGAAGCAACATTTTCATTATTATTTCCAAACGATTTTATTTATTATCATTCCAATTCTCCGCCGCCCAATCGCTTAGCTTTTCTTCAAGATCACTAAAAATCATAATATGCCGAAGCCTGAACTGAGGGTCGGTAGAAGCCTTCTGAAGACGTTGCGCTAATAAAGATGCGCAGATTTCACGATCACTCTCTGGCAACGACTTAGAACTTATGCCTTCACCCAAAATATGGCAAACATTCATAAAAGGCGCGATACGATCTTTCTTATAATACGCTTGCTCACGAAGCACTCTCAACTGTTTAAGATTCTCAGGAAGCTGACAAACCCTGTTAACAAACGCCTGATCGGCATATTGGGCCTTTAGTTCCGCTTGAACTTTAGCAATATACATTCTTGCTTTTATCAACTCAAACATTAGTCACCTTTGCATTTTTATTTTAAAAGTAAGCTTGCGGCGTTTTAAAAGTGTCTGCTAAGAGTCGTGTTCTGTCGAAGCGCATACATCAGCATAAGCTAAATCTCTTCTACCGGCCATCAACGGCCTAAGGCGTGCTACTCATCTTAAGCGCAACGACAGCTATTCGGACCGAACCTTATTGCGCTCAGCGTACTCGTCGGCACGCTTAGCATCCTGATCCCAGCTTTCGGCGATGGCGGCCAGCATCGCCTTGGTACGCGGAAACTTCACGTTCGCCGCAGACCAGCGTCGGTACTGCGTGGCCAAATCCCGCTCCTGGTCGCCGCCTTCGAAGGTAGACTTCGTGAAGACGCCTCGCATGTTGAAGCGCTCGATCATGATCGCGTGCTCAACGTCGTTCGACCGAAGGCGCTCGATGGCGCTAGCGACCTCGGGCGGCGGCCATATACCCTCCACCTCGGCGGCATGAGCGAGCGTGCGGCCAATGTAGTTCGGAACGATTTTCGTGCGTTTCTGCTTGAGTGCCTCCTCATTCATCCCGTCAATCCAAGCGTCAAGTTCAGCCTGATCGATCTTACCGTTCTCCTGCCCTGGGANNGTGAGAGATGGAGGCGCGGTTGCGCTGATCCGGCGTCGTCTCGTTCTCTCCAGGGTCTACGTGGTCGGCGACGAACACGTCCTTCATGATCGATACGAAGAACTCCGGATCGCTGACCATTCGGTCGTAGAGCGCGAGATCTCCGTCCTGATATTCGAGGACTGGGAAGAAGGCATATTCCCAGTGCGCGAGTTCAAGCTGATTAACATCTTCGCGGCTACGGATGGACTTGAAGAGCTTGCTCAGAAGATAGCTGTCGATATCGCTGTTCTTTTCGCCCGCGTTGATCTCGGAGATCCGTCCGCCGAGTATCGCTGTAATGGCTTGCCACGAGAGTTCGTGCTCGCGCGGATGGACGAGCGAGAGTGCGCTACCGGCGCGGCCAGCTTTGACGAACCGATGCACCAGTTCCTCCAGCTCTTCCGCCGAACCCTCGAACCTGTAGGAGCGCCGGTTTTGCCAGAAGTACTTCTCGGCTTCCTGGCCCAGCGTAGTGATCAGTTTCCAGGTGCGTCGCTCCTCGGGCCAGTCCAGCAGCATCGAAGCGGTGCGCACGGCGTTCCAGCCCGACCGCTCAGCCAGAGAAAGGATCTCCGCATCATATCCCTCGCCGCGGCGGTGTCTAAGCATCCCGGCCACAGCCGTCGAAAGATCGGGTGCGGGTGCCTGCGGGTCTCCGTCTACCAAAATATGTTCGAGGATGGACTCGTCCTTGATACCCGTGACAGCCGAGAAGGCTACACCCCGCGAGAAGCGCACAGTCGCCGCGAGCCGTATGATAGCTTCAGCTCCGGACGTCACGGCGAGATTGGCTACTGCGTCGGCGCGACGCTGCTCGATCGCTCGCTCGGAAGCCGTAATGTCTTCGACTGGGTAGGGATCCCACTCGTCGAAGAGCGTACGGGCCTGGTCGAACGGTTCCAGGGTTTCCATGGACGCGACGATTTCCTGCAGGCGCTTCAGATCCTCTTCCGGCAAGACCCAATCCGCCTGCCTGAAGCGTGCGTGACGGTCCTCAAGCCGTCTAAGGGTGCGGCGGAGCTCGACACGCTCCTCGCCGGTGGTGCTCTTAGCGTGTGGGACAAGCATCGATAGGAACTGGTCGCGCCGTTCCGGCGAGAAACGTGGGAAAGCCTCGGCGACTACGATCCAGTGGGCGTTATTGTCTCCGACGAGTGAAAGCGCTCGGTCGGCCATCGCGTTGTAGGTTTCCGCGATGATCCCGTATGTAAGGGCCTCCTTGTCAGAAGCACCAGCATCCCGATAGCGGGGGCGCTGCGTTGGGTTTTTCGTGTCATGGAGTGTAGGTAACAGCATGGTTACGAGCTGCCATCCGACCTGCGTGTGCTCGGCGATGATCTCATCGACGACAGCGATGCGTTCTACCATCGGCGCGTTCGTGCCAGGCAACCAGGCCGTGAATAGATCGCGCAGGCTCGAGATTGGTCGGTTTCCGGACTTGCCGCCCGGATCCATTGATGCCAGTTTGGCAAGCAGAAGCGCAGTGCGCCTGAAGGAGGCGGGATCCCATGCCAAGAGCTCAAGCGCCCACAGCAAGTTCGGGATTCTTGAATGTGGCACGCCGTAGCTGCTGTTCTCTTGGAACAGGACTGCAGCCACCTCATCGCCCTCGAGCAGGTGCTCGAGGGCTGCGAGCAAAGGGCGCGGGGCCGCCTCCATTAGATACGTCAGTTGACCTTCCAGACCCAGGATTACTCGCGCGTCGTCGCGCAGGCCTGGAAGGTTGGCGACGAGATCGTGTACGAACTTTTCTGGATCCAGACCAACCTCAAGGCCAACTTCCTCGTGCACCGCAGCGATGATGAGCAGGGTCGTTGCGATTCCTTCGCGAAGAAGAGAACTATATGGCGCCGTTGATCGTCCGAAGCGCTCATCGGCGAAGTTCGGGGGTACCTCGGTTGTGAACACTTTGAACGCTGCTTCGGCCAAAGATTCGAGGTGGCGGCGGGTGATGAGGTGCGACAGGTTCACGAAGGCGTCTACCGGCGCCTGTAATTTCCAGAACCCGCCTCTCAAGTCGACTGGCGTGTCTTGCTTAGTAAGATATCGGCGTAGCGCTAAATCATAGTCCTCGTAGCTTGAACCGCTGAGTTCGGCGATGATCTCGAGGTCGCCTGTCTGTTGCGTACTCCAGGAGCTTGCTAACAGGGCTGGCACCAACCGTTCTCCTTCCTCCGCCCAGGGAGGAGGGCGGGAGCCGGATCGGGGGGCATGACGTTGAAGGATGGTGAGGCTTCGACCGGATTTACGCGCGAGAGTCTCGGCTTCTTCCTCGCCGTAGCTCATCGACTTGAGGGCTTCGCCCATCTCTCGGATCGAGGGCCGTTCCAGGCGCGAGTAACCGTTGCCTGTCGGCCTGTAGTCGAGGGTTGAGACGGTTGGGCCGAAGTTCGCAAGGGATCCTCCGACCTCCTTTACCGTTGGCGAGAGGATGTATCCATAGCGTCCGGCTGTCGAGAGCGAACGCCCAGCCTCATCTGTATCGACGATCAGCGTTCGAGCCTCAAGGAACTCTCGGCTGGCTTTGTCTGCCTGACGGATCGCGGCTACGGCGACGGCGCTCACTTCGTCCGGGCCGTCACCTACGAACACGAGAGGTCCTCGATCACTCATCAGGTGATCGACGATTTCCTTGGCTTGGGCGCTGCGACCGGCGAGTGCGACCTCCTCTGTCAGCTGCTGCCTATAACGGTTGGAGAATTCGTTCCAGAATTCCTCGGTGCTACGCGCACCATGGTTTGGTACCGTGCCTAGGATTTGGCGCGCGTGTTTCGCGCCGACCGCGCCATGCTCCTGCAGCCACGCATCGAGCATCGCGCCATCAATGTAGCGGACGTCGGCAAAATCGCCCTTGTCCTTGTATTCTTTAACGAAGTCAGGGAGCTTGCGATTGGCGTTGTCCCAGTTTCGGGGTGTCACAAACACGAAGGTCAGGTCTTTGCGGGTGCTCTCGTCGGTGTCTTGCACTCGACTTTCATAGTCGCTTTTAAACTTCTTGACTGGTTTGCTATTCGTCCCGAATTCCCAAACCGATCGGCCGACGGGGATGTATGGCGTTCCCACCGCCATTGTCAGGTCGCCGTCGTATCCGCGGATCTGGCCGGCCTCGCCCCCTGGAAACCGCACATGGTGGATATCACCGACATCGCGCGCCGACGCGAGGATGAGATCGCGAATCATGACGGGGAACTGTTCGCGTGAACCAATTCGGTCTGCCCAATCCCGGAGTTCTGCCTGATTAATCCACTGCATAAGGTTTCTCTCGAGAGTCTTATCCACTTTCTGCCATCGTTTGGCCTTTTAGCCAAGGACTGACTGCTTTGGGTCGAAAGGCGTCATTCGCTAGTTCACTAATACAAAGCAACCCTTCCCGTCATACCCTCCATAACTTCAATTAACTGTTCATAATTGCAAGCAATATCCTGAATCTCACCCAGCGGAAAACAAGCTGTATGCCCTTTAAAGAGACAATAGATGGTATTTCCGAAACGGTGAGTAGATCCACCGCACATCTTCGCGGGAGAAGTAGTGGCGTGGCGGGTAGACTTGCTCTTGGAGCTCTAGGGCTTGAGTGGAGTCGGCAAGCAGCTTGCCATCAACATGCTTCTGCACGCGCTGGCTAACGAAGTAAAGCTCAATGCATCGGGCATTTTGCATTTAGATTGTCCCTGCGGCGATTTTTCGCTCTAGTTATTTCAGCCTAGCAGCTAAGTTCGTTGAAACCCATTTTTGGTTCATTAACCTTTAGGCTACGAGGATGACTTGGGACATGCTCATATCCGATTACCGCCCTACTATTTCCCTAGGCTACTGCGAAGCAAACACGCACTTTGAGCTGTGCCGTTTTGAATATCTGGGTGAGCTGAAAAACATCACGACAACGCCCCGCAGCAGCGAGGCGATGAAGGCAGCAAGGGTGTTGGCGTAGTCTCTGCTAAGCGAATGCGGTCTGCTCAAAACTCGCACGTGCAGTCACACCAGAATGCCATGCCAGAAGCTGTGGATACTCTTCTTGCCAATTCATCTCAGGCAGCCTGAAAGCTAGATAATCCAGCGCGACCGCAATAGCGATGTCACCCAGGTTGATGGTTGAGGCCTGCGGTTCTTCGCCAAACTCACTGTTCAGTTGTTTCAGCAGCCTCTGAATAGCCCGCGAACGCCGCTGCACCAACTCACTGTCATCTATCTCGTTGCCATAATGCTTTCTGGCAATCACGGTCGTGAACGCGGCATCCATCAGGTTTTGGCCTAGCCCCGCCAGGTGCAACACGCTCCCCAGGTTGGCTGCTAGCAGCATGGGCGGGTTGGGGCTAACGCTATCCAGGTAAACGGCAATCAGCATTGATTCGCTAAGCGTGGTGCCCTCCTCCGTTACCAGCACGGGAATACGCCCGGCGGGGTTGGCTTTTAACAGATCTACATCATCTGCCCAGGGGTCGCACCACTTTAGCGTCACGGCGTCCATCAGGCCTTTTTCCAGTAATACGATGCGCACTAGGCGCGCATAGGGCGAGGTTGCGTTTAGGTAGAGTTCCATTATTGCCTCCCTTGGTTTGAAGATTGCTGTGTAGGTTGCTGGGCAGAAAGATGCGAGTGACGCTGCTGTACGCCACGGCTAAGCAGCACCAGCAAAAAGCCAGCGACGAGGATGAGGCCGCTGATGGCAAACAGTGGTGTGTAGCTGCCCCAAGCGCCATAAAGCGCGGACATGGCATAGCCCGCCACTGCCTGGGCGGCAGCAAAGGCGGCGGTGGCTTGCCCCCAGAGCTTCTTGTGGGCGGTTGGCCCTACCAACTCAGCAAGGCGTCCAGAGGTGAGTGCGACAATGCCGGGGATCATCGCCCCCACCATGAACGAGGAAACCGACTGGCTGAGCAGTGCGAGCGAGAACACCGGCAGCAAAACGGCGGCGGCCTTCGTCGCAAAGGCGATCATCAAGCCACCCTGCCAGCCCACTCGCTGCGCCAGTGCGCCTACCATGAACGGCCCACACAATGCTCCCAACCCGAAGATACCCCACTGCAGAGAGGCCGCTTGATTGCCCAGGGCGTTTTCTCTGGCGAGATAGTCCACCCAGAACACGGTATGGGGCATAAAGCCAATCGCATCCAGGGCGTAAGCGCCAACCACCAACATCACAATTATCTTTACACCCGCACCCCCTGTGGGGCTATTCACCCTTGGGCTAGCCGTGGTCGGTGAGGCTAAGTGTGCTACTCCCTGTCGCAAAAAATAGTCGCACAAAAGGCCAGCGGCAATACACAGCAGCCCCAGCGTGCCCCAGGTGACGGAGAGGCTTAACCCTAAGAGTAACGGTACGATGAAGGCCGAAAGCAGTGCGCCTAAGCCAATGCCGGTAAACACCATGGCACCCACACTGGCTCGCCTTTCAGGGGGCGTGGCAGCCAGCGCCAGCGAAGGGCCAACGACCATCAAGATGGCCCCAGCAGCCCCCGAGACCAACCGCCAGAAGAAGAACCAGAGGAAACCGCCCGCCCCGGCGCAGAGCACAAAGCTTAGCGCGATACCCGCGAAGCTTGCGGCCATCACCAAGCGAGGAGAAAAGCGCTCACTCAGGGAGTGGGCGGCGAGTGCGCCGATAAAATACCCCAGCAGGTTGGCGGCCCCCAGGTAGGCGCCTTGGCTCGCGGTAAACCAACCCTCTTGAATAATCGCAGGCAATAGCGGCGTATAGGCGAAGCGCGCAATGCCAATTCCCGCCAGGGTCGCCATTATACCTGTCATCAGGGCAGGCAGATCGTGAGTAGTGAGTGATCGATTCATCATGTGGTGTCCTTTTCGTGCCGCCTTTCGGGCAAGGTGGGCAGCGCGTTAGTGCACAGTCAGACTACGCGTAAGGAACTATTTCTAGAAACGATTAGTTTTGATAGCTACTATCTTGTTTAAAGATAACCTGACAGGGAGACGGCGCGTGCAATTGAAATCACTGCGACTATTCATGGCCGTAGCCGAAACCGGCAGCTTCGTGACGGCGGCTAAGCAACTGCACACGGTGCAATCCAATGTGACGGCCCACATCAAGAAACTTGAGGAAGAGTTAGGCGTACAGCTGATTCACCGTGCAGGACGCGTTCGCCCTACGAGTGCCGGATCGGCGCTGGTGGAGTACGCCGAGCGCATGCTGACAGCCCACGACGAAGCGGTATCGCTGTTCAAAGGCCAGGAGAAGGCGTGTGGGCGGCTGCGTATAGGCGCCATGGAGACCACGACGGCGTTGCGCCTTCCGCCGATACTGGCGGCGTACCACGCAGCGCAGCCTGACGTTGATATCCAGATAAAGACCGGGCCCACGGCTGAGCTGGTCGAGTTGTTGCTTAACGGGCAGGTGGACTGTGTCTTCGTGGCCGGTCGGCTTGAACATGGCCGCTACCACTTGCTCAAAGCATTTAGCGAGCAGCTTGTCTTAGTCGGCTCAACACCTATGACGAGAATGCCCTCTTCACAAGAACTGCTGACGTCTGCTTTCTTGGCGTTTCGCCAGGGGTGCAGCTACCGCCAGCGTATTGAGCTGTTGCTGGCTTCCTACAGCGTCAATGCAGGCCGGATTTTTGAGTTCGGCTCCCTGGACGCGATGCTTGGCTGCGTTGCTGCCGGGATGGGTTACACGGTGCTACCCCGTGGGACGGTTGAAGCCCACCAGCACCGGTTCGGGATTCATACGCTGGAACTGCCCACGTCCATCGCCAATGTCGATACCTATTTTGTCGCCCCCGAACCAGAGTCCTGGACACCCGCCCTGGCAAGCTTCGCTGAGACGTTGCGTGATGCGGTGGTGGTGGATGAGCCTCAGCTTACTGTGTCGTGAAGTGGGTATCCTATGGTGGCGTTTTGTGATTTGCTACGTGTTGCCAGAAAGTCTCGACAAGTTTCAAGACCGGTGTGGCCGTTGCAGGGACGAGCCCAAACCTTCGATAAATCGGCTGTGTCAGCGATAACACGCGTAAACCACGCTTATCTTCGGGTAGTGTTGATTCCGGCACGATGGCGACTCCCATTCCTTCACGAACCAGTACACAGGCACTGACCCAGTCACGTACCGTCACACGGATATTGCTCAACGCTACTCCCCTCTCTTGAGCCAAATGCTGGGCATTCACCGCGCAGCCCCCCGTTGCGAGAATGAACGGCTGGGTAGCGAGTTCTGCAAAGTCGACACCTCGTGCGGATGCACGGCGCGCCATGGGGTGAGCCGTTGGCACCACGGCTACCCAAGCATCGCAGCCGAGTATCAAGGCTTGGCGTTCCGGCGTAGGATTCAGCACCACGCCAAGGTCGATGGCGCCACTAGCTAACCATGTCTCGACTTCTTCATCGGTACCTTCCAGAGCGACGATGTCGATACCGGGATGGCGCTGTCGAAAGGAGCCGAGCAGTGCAGGGAGACGAGTCGAGATTACAGACGGGAAACTAGCTAATCGAAGACGGCCACTCCCTATACCTTTCTGCTCATCGGCCAAACCACCAATCGCGTTGAGGCTCGCCAACATACCACGCGCGTGCTCGACAACCGCATCTCCAAAGGCCGTCATGCTGACGTCTCGTCGCGAACGGGCAAATAGCGGTGCCCCCAGCGTTTCCTCCATTTGTGCGAGCGCCTGGCTGGCGCCGGATTGAGTCATGCCAACACGCTCGGCACCTCGTGTGATAGTGCCAGTGTCCGCGATGGCGACAATCAAGCGCCAATGGGAGAGATTCATCATGTCAGTAGCTCAGCTAATGGCTAACTCGTGAGATATTAATTTTACGGTGATTAAAAGGATCTGCACACTTTTGAATTGTTAGCGGTAGCTAATCTCTTTTTTATCACTATAAAGGAATCCCATGAAGCTGTATTACGCCCCCGATACCTGTTCGTTATCGCCTCATATTGTCCTGCGTGAATTGGCGCTGCCTTTCACGTTAGTGCGTGTCGACAACCAAACAAAAACAACAGAGGATGGCCGAGACTTCCTCACCATCAATCCCAAGGGCTATGTAGCGGCTTTGGAGCTAAAGGATGGGCAGATCCTGACCGAGGGGCCTGCCATACTCCAGTACCTAGCTGATCTATCGCCGGAAGCGAACCTTGCTCCACCACTAGGAAGCTGGGGGAGAGTTCGTCTTCAAGAGTGGCTGGCTTTCATTAATAGCGAGATTCACGCTGGATTAGCGCCACTGTTTAACACCAGCCTGGCCGAAGAGGCCAAGCGTGTGTTTCACGATAAGTCCTTCAAGCGCTTTGACTATCTCGACAGTGTTCTTGAGTACAACGCTTACCTGATGGGCAAAAACTTTTCTGTCGCGGATGCCTATCTATTCACAGTGTTAGGTTGGTGTCGGTTTTTCGACATTGACCTGGGGCATTGGCCGACGCTGACAAATTATGTATCACGTGTGGGTGAACGACCGTCGGTTCAGGCTGCTCAGAAGGCAGAGCGGCAGAGGTGAAAAACTGGGCGTGGCGATAATTTGCATCACGGCCAACAAGCACCAGTATCTCGCTGAACTTATGATGGCCTATTCCTTGAAAGTGCCACGACTAAACAGTCTAATCATATCCATTGGTATAGGACAGTCGCAGCCCACCAACACCGGGGCGGGATTCCCACCCTGGAGTTGTCCACGTCCATCGCCATGATCGCTACCTATTTTGCGAACCAGAGTCCTGGACACCCGCCCTGGCAAGCTTCGCTGAGATGTTGCGTGACGCGGTGGTGGTGGATGAGCCTCAGCTTACTGCGTCGTGAGGTGGGTAGAAGAATTCCGGGTCTTATTCAGGCCTTATTTACAAAATGGGCAGCACCCAGCCCTAACATGGTTATCTCCTCTCTTGCTCATGACCCAATAGTTGCTTCCCGAAGACCCGCTATTTATTCTTAGATATCTTTTTTTGCGAAGCGGTAGCGTATCGCATTGATACGGGGGGAATGCATGAGCGATCTGGAGGATAGTCGCCGCGGTGATCACGACAGCCCATGGAAGATGGCGCTGGAAGCGTATTTTCAGGAGTTTCTAGGGCTGCTGTTCCCGGCTATTCATAAGCAGGTGGATTGGTCACAGGGCTACAGCTTTCTCGACAAAGAACTCCAGCAGATCACTGCTGATGCTGAAAGCGGTAGGCGCTATGCCGACAAGTTGATCAAGGTGGCTGCCCTGGATAGCATTGAAACCTGGGTATTGATCCATGTGGAGGTACAAGGCGAACCAGAAGATAGCTTTGCCGAGCGTATGTTTACCTACCAGTACCGGTTGCGTGACCGCTATAATATTGATGTGGTCAGCCTTGCCGTACTCGCAGATACCCGCGAGAGTTTCCGGCCCACGACCTTTCACTATCAACGCTGGGGATGTGCGCTATCCTTTACCTTCCCCACGGCTAAACTAATTGATTGGGAAGCGCACTGGGCAGAACTGGAAGCCAGCGACAATGTCTTTGCTTTAGTGTTAATGGCCCAGATACAGGCCAAGCGCGTGAAGGAGAACGCATCGCGAAAGGATACCAAAGTGGCCCTGATCCGGCTGCTCTACGAGCGAGGTTACAGCCGCGATCAGGTTTTACGACTGTTCAATATCATCGATTGGATGATCCAATTGCCTAGAAGTTTAGATCCTGACTTTGCACAGGCGGTCTACGCCATACAGGAGGAGAAGCACATGCCTTACGTCAACACGATTGAGCGACTGGGTATTGAGAAAGGACGTCAAGAAGGACGTCAAGAAGGACGTCAAGAAGCGCAACAAGAAGCTGAGCAGCGCGCTTTGGAAAGCAAGCGTAATGCAGCCCGTAAGCTGATCGCTCGCACCGAAATGGATGACCAGATGATCGCCGACATCGAAGAGCTGAGCGTCAAAGAAGTAGAAAACTTGCGGGCCGAGACACAGCACTAAGTTCGCCTTCTATCTCTTATTAGCCGCTCGCTCAACGCGACGAGATCTTCAGCCACAAAATCCCATGCTTCTTCTGCTTCTAAATCTTTGCTCTGATGAGGGCCATACTCTGTACGACGGGGTATAAACGCCGTTTTCATTCCCAGTGCACGGGCAGCACCCAGGTCATAATTGTGCGCCGCGCACAGCATCACCTCTTCTGGCGGCAGGCGAAGCAGGCGGCAAGCCCCTATATAGACTTCAGCGTCAGGTTTGTAGTGTTGGAATAACTCGGCGCAAAAAATCATATCCCACGGCAGCTTGGCGTGACGGGCAACGTCCACCATTAGCGATAAATTGCCGTTGGTCAGCGTGCCGATAATGGTGTGCTCTTTTAAGCGCTGCAGGCCACTCTGAACATCTGGCCAGGGCTCTAATTGGTGCCAAAAGTGATTAATGCGATCAATGGTCGTTTCGTCTAGCGCAATCTCATGTTGATTGAGTAGTTTGGCTAAGCTTTCTCGATGCAGATCATCTAATACCGTCCAGGGGATTTCCCCTCTGCGTACCCTGTCCATGGAAGGCGGCATAAAGCTGACGCCATTGATCAGCCAGCTCTTCACTAGGCAGTTCAATCCCCAGCTCTTTCTCTAGCTCATTGAATTGATTAATCAAACTGGAGCGCCAATCAACAAGAGTGCCAAATACGTCAAACACGATCGCTTTCATTAATTTCTCCTTGCCGCTGGATGGTCATTAATAGCCCCAATAACGTCATGGCGATCAGCAGACTCCAGCCGAGCATAAAACTGCCACTTATATCTAACAGCCACCCAAGGAGTGGTGGTATCGATACAATCGCCAGTTGGTTAATCGCCATAGCCAATCCCAGCACAAAGCCGGTTTTATCAGCAGGTGCAGACTCAGCCACATAAGCTACCCAAGGGCCGTACCAACCAAAACCAAAAAAGCCTAGCCAGGCCATCAAACCGCTCAGCATGAGCGTTGAGTGAAGCGGTAGCCAAACCAATACCAGCAGCCCTACTATCACCGCCACCATGCACCCCATTACCGGAAAATAGCGTGAGCGACAGCGGTCGCTCCAGGCCGCCAGCAAAATACGTCCGGCAACCCCGGCCCCTTGGGCTACGAATAGCAGCGCCGCCGCCTGCAGTACCTCCATTTGCAAGCGGCTATGCAGATAGAGCACGGTAAAAATCAAAATGCCGTACTGAACCGAGATCAAACTAATACCGGACGCCATGATCTGTTTCATGGCCGGTTCACGAATCATTGCCAATCGCGATAAGACGACTTGTTTTACGCTACCTTCAGAGGCTCTTGCTACCGGCACCACGCCACCAGGGGTACGGTAAAAAAGTATAAAGACCAACGCCCCGAAGATTGCAATCAGCCCACCCACCAGAAAAGAGGCGCGCCACCCCCAGGTGATAGCGACGGTTGGCAGTACGATCGCCGCCAGCGCCCCACCGAGCGGCAAACCTGCCTGACGAATCCCCATGGCAAAACCGCGCTGGGATTTATCGAACCAAGCAGCTACCGATTTGCTACCGCCAGGCTGGGCGGTACTGTAGCCCGCCCCTACGATGACCAAAAACAGCAGCATTGCCCAGTAACTCTCAGCCAGCACGGCAGCGCTTAGCGCGATGCCCACTACGAGGGTTCCCACCCCTACCACTAAGCGTTCACTGAACCTGTCCAGCAACTCGCCGGCAACTAACAGCCCGACTAAAGGCACCAGTTGAGCAGCAGAGACCAGCGCCCCAATCTGAAATGCAGAGAGCGCCATATCTGCCTGTATATAAACGCTGATGGCCCCGATGCCTTGAACGAAAAAGCATGCCGCTGCTTGAGCCAGGGTGGCTATCAGTAGAATGAACCAGCGGTAGTTGTGAGCAGAAGCCATAGGCAGCATTGTCGTCATAGGGGTTCTCAGCGCATTGAGCCTTTCCTAAGAATTAACCCTTTTTGGGCGCTAAGCCGCGACGATATCGCAACGCCTGTTGCCACATCAGCAAGCACCGCTACTTTTCTGGCTAGGTTGCGTTACCGAATAAAAGAGGCGAAAAAATTGCCAACATTGCAATGAAGCGTGGAATGCCGTTCAAACAACCTCAGAGAAGGTTCTTACATTTTTCATTTCCAGCAGCCCATCCCATAACCGCTGGGCTTCTGCTGCGAGGGGCGCTGTGCGTCTCAGCAAGGTGATTTTTAATGGCACATCGAAAGCGGCACCTCCCGCTCGAACAAGCCGCTTAGCCCCAAGGTCTTCCCGCACTAGCGAATAGGGAAGCCACGCAACACCCAATCTTGATAACGTCATATGACGCAAACTATCAGCAAGACCAGCATCATGGTGTTGCTGTAAATTCAAACCTTGATTCACCAGCATGGCACTCAGCGACCAACCCAAATGGCACTCTTGGGAATAATTCAAAAATGAGAGTGGGGAGCCATCTGCAGCATGTAAATTAAACAGTGGCTGACCTGCGGCATTTGGTGCGCTAACAGGGATGAGAGACTCGGTATCTAGCTCAATTGAAGTGTAACTATCACTCTCTACTCCCAAACGCCTTGCAATAAGGTGTTCACCATCGAATAGTGCCGTTACATAGTCGGCCTCTCCCTGATCTAGAGTGGCTAGGCACTCCGGCAATGTATTAGCATCAATGCTAAATTTTGCCTGTGTGAACTGCTCTTGTAAGCGCGGCATCCAGTGAGGAAAAAATATCGCAGCCATAATGTGTGGTGAGCAAAATCGTATCCGCCTTTTCTGATCGTTAATATCATCAGCAACGGAGCGGCGAAATTGATCAAAAGCGCTAAGCGCTTGTGAAGCTACCATTTGCAGGCTTTGCCCTGCCTCCGTCAGCACTAGCTCCCCTTTACGCCGCTCAAACAGCGTGGTGCCTGCCCACTCTTCAAGGCCTTGAATACGACGACTCAAGCCTGAAACCGAAACATGCCGATGCTCAGCCGTGCGGCTAAAACTCTTGGTTTCACAAAGGGCCAGGAAATCTCTCAGGATTATCAAATCAGTCATTGAAGGCCTTCCGGCAGATAAGCTTTAGTCTTACTTTAGCTAAATAAATCGAAAGGAAATAGCGCTTTTGAATACTTTCCAACCCGCTGTCAAAGGCCTTAGAGCTGATTTTGTTGCCCTAGAACCAGATACCCGAAAACACGCTTCGCTTAAACGCTGAGTGAAGTGGTGATGGTGGGTGAGCCTCAGCTTACTGCGTCGTGTGGTGAATCGAAGAATTCCGGGGTCTTATTCAAGCTTTTTTCACAAAGTGGGCGGTCACCATCATGTCGCCGACGCCGTCGACCTTGCAGTCCAGTTGGTGATTCTTGCTATCCAAGAGCCGCTTGATAACCGCTTTGGTGCCCACCTTGAGTACCAATGAGCTGCCTTTGACCTTGAGGTCTTTGATCATCGTTACCTTGTCGCCTTCCGCTAACAGGGTGCCGTGGGCATCTTTTACCGTCACGGTCTCTTCTGCCTCAGCCTCAGAAGGGTTCCATTCGTGAGCGCATTCGGGGCAGATGAACAGGCTTTGATCCTGATAGACGAATTCGGATTGGCAATGGGGGCAAGGTGGGCACGACATGAATGATGACTTCTGTGGTTTGGTTTAGGCTGCTTATGATACTGAGCCTGTATACCCTTGGCGAATGCCTTCACGCCTGCCCAAGAAAGGAGAACCAGGATGAACAAACGTGACCTGGAAGCAACCTACCGTGATTACATCACCTGCCTCAATAATCAAGACTGGACGAACCTTGACCAGTTCGTGCATGACGATGTCCACCACAACGGCAGGCGCCTAGGGCTTGATGGTTATCGCGCCATGCTGGAAGCCGATTACGAGCAGATACCGGATCTTCACTTTAACATTGAGCTTTTGGCCGTTGATTCACCCCATGTCGCGTGCAGGTTGCGATTCGATGTCACACCCAAAGGTAGCTTCCTTGGCCTTGCGGTGGATGGCAAAAACGTGACGTTTTGCGAAAACGCGTTCTACCTGTTTAGCGATGGCAAGATTAGGGAGGTCTGGTCGGTCATTGATAAAGCCGCGATTGAGGCTCAGCTTGGTTAAACGTTGTGGTTATCTCCATTAACAAACGAATAGAGCAGAATATCGGATCGGTACGCCCAGCCTTGGTGGGCCTCGTTTTGTGACGATATTGGTCTAGAGAAGCGTTATCTGAGCCGTTTGACTGGCTACCTGCGCTCCTTGGATAGTCATTAACTTATCACCTGAACGACACAGCTTTGTCACTTAGGCGGGCTACCGTTGCATTGTAAGTCACAATAAAGTGAGCTTATACATTGCAGAAGGTGATCCAATGGAGCCTATTCAATCCTCTGACTTAATGCTCCGCATCGAGAAAATGGGGGTGACATATCCTGGGAATGTCCTCGCACTCCGCCCCACCACCGTCGATTTCCACAAAGGGGAGTTTACGGTACTACTCGGCCTTTCCGGTGCGGGTAAATCGACGTTACTGCGTTCTCTCAACCACTTGGTGCGGCCCAGCACTGGCAAAGTGATCTCGGCCGAGCTAGGTGCGCTCGAAACCCGGTCTACGGTACGCCGCCATCGGTGCAAAACCGCCATGGTTTTCCAGCACCATCAGCTCATTGAACGCCATACGGCGCTCCAGAATGTGCTGACCGGTCGGCTTGCTTACCACAGCACCTGGCGCAGTTTGTTTCCGCTACCCAGGCAGGAACAGGCGCTTGCTCTGCACTGCCTGGACCGCGTAGGCATGGCCGAGAAAGCGCTTACCCGGGTCGATCAACTCTCCGGCGGGCAGCAACAGCGGGT
>LGOV01004675.1_pt2 | contig 17871 bp, 18 predicted proteins | sample 469881 | NCBI WGS metagenome assembly LGOV01 (sample SAMN03857199, study PRJNA290197) | marine sediment metagenome | biome: marine cold seep biome; feature: cold seep; material: marine sediment; isolation source: sample #5579, elevator 3A push core 41 containing 12 cm of sediment... ...
TCGCAGTAGGTTCATGTTAAGTCTGACAGGCTGCTAGAATCTCCATATCAGCCACCACCAACCAAGGGGAACAAAGCCAATACATCCCCCTCATTCAATGTTTGTGTTAGCGGCACATGGCGACTATTAATCATGACAACCCCAATTTCGGATTCTGCAATCGCCAAGGTTGCAACGATGTCTAAGCAGGTCATCGCATCAGGAAGCTCACGCTGCTCAATTTTAAAGCGCTCATTGCGAAATTGAGCAAATAGCTTAATCGTCACCTTCATATTATTCACCCCAACTTATTTCATACATGACAGGACGTTGAATCATAAAAATTAGTGCAAAAAAAACCGACGTGATCGAAGCAGACGATCACGTCGGTAAGGAGAGAGAGCCTAAGCTCCCATCAGAGATTGTTTAAAAATCCCAAAAAGCATCGATCTCTTCATCGCTAAAATCCCAAACAGCATTGTGCGGAAGAACAGGCTCTTTAAAGAATTCAGGTAAACGGTCATGCTTATTGTTCAAACCTGCAGCCAAGTTAAAGGCATGCTCAGTTTTAAGGATTGACTTACCGAGCTCGGTGACATCATCGCCAGTGAGTTCAATGCCAAAACGCGCATTGAGCATATCGATCAGTGCTGGTAGGCACTCAGGGATATCAAGAGCTGGGAAAGCGATAAAGATACACATTCCGGTTGAATCAATGGCAGCCGAAGCAATTTGAAGGTTACGAGAAAGCTCAACTTGACCTTCCTTCTTCAAAGGATCGACAAAGCCGCCAACATTGAGAATATTGGTAGCGATGGTGTAGCCAGCGGTATGGTCAGCACCCATTGTACTGGTTGCGTAGGTGATACCAATACCTTTAACACTACGTGGATCGTAAGCTGGGATGCCTTGGTTTTTAACCACAGGAACACGTGTTACGCCGTAAGCATTACCAACACTAGCAGTACCACAACCTAAGATACGACCGAGAGGAGTCGCTTTACCAATTTCTTCTCTGAGTAGGCGAAGAATTCCAGCACCATCACCGAAAGGGAGGATACCAGCTTCCATTGCCACACCGAACATAACCACGGTTTCAATCGAGTCAATACCGATATCGTCCATAATACTATCGGCCTGTGCGATCTGATCAAGATCATCAACAAGACAGTCTGCACCCATGCCCCAAATGGTCTCATACTCGAAACCTGAGGTGAGGTAGTTACCGTCTTTATCGTTATAAACTTGTGAGCACTGGATGAGACACCCTTTATGGCAACCGTGTTTGGTTTTTCCGCCACGTTCAACGATGGTGTCGTGCATGGTCTCGCCAGAGATCTTGTCGTGCTTGTCCCAGCTACCATCGGTAAAGTTACGTGTTGGTAGGCCGCCAGCTTCATTAAGAATATTGACCAGAATATTGGTGCCAAAAGTAGGTAGACCTTCGCCTGCTACAGGGTGATCCATCAATGTCTTAGCAAACACCCGCGATGCCGCTTTAAACTTATCAGGGTCAGCAATAGCCACACGGCCAGAACCTTCAGGGTTGACAGTGATATATTTGATCTTCTTTGAGCCCATTACGGCCCCCAGACCACCACGTCCATGGCTACGGATTTTGCTGTCAGGATCTTTAACTGAAATATTTGCGGCAGTCATTTTCGCTTCGCCAACTGGGCCGATACTCATGACGCCGACTTTCTTATCATACTTGGCTTCCATGGCCTCGATAACTGCAAAGTTACCCTTACCAAGCAACTCAGTTTCTTCAGCAATCGTCACACCATTCATGGTCACATCAAGACTGTAGAACTTGTCTTCTTGAGGTAGACCTTCAATGATAAGAGCTTTGATGCCCATTTTGGCAAATAGCTGAGCTGTCGTACCGCCAACGTTGCTCTCTTTAATACCACCAGTAAGGGGGCTTTTAGCACCGCAAGACATACGCCCTGAGTTTGCCGCAGCCGTACCAGAAAGCAAGCCTGGTGCGAACACCAGCTTATTACCGTCACCTAGAGCATGGCACATTGGGTCAACTTCTGCGGCAACGATTGTCGATGTTAAGCCACGACCACCGAGACCAAGCCAGTTTTGTGGAACTTCCTCAACACTAGTCGTGAGGTCTGTCATATTTACGCGAAATATTTTTTCCATAGGTATTACTCCCTTTCATCAAAGCTATTGCTTAATGCGATACACACTTCATCAATCTCCTTTCCAAAAGGGAGGCCTCACCGTTTCCAGTAAAACCCGTCGGCCTGTCACCATCAGGAAAAATCCTCTAAGGTGGTCAGGCTCGGAGACCGGCCATTTACGTCAACAACAAATGACCTTCTACAAGCTCGCTGCAATAAAACCATGCAATAAAAAGGCCAAGAGAAAAACTTCTCTTGGCCTAGAATTGAACGCTGTTTACATTGCTGCTTTGTAAATATTGATCACTTCCTCAAGTTTTGCCTTGCGAGGATTCGTCAACATACATGCATCTTTCTGAGCATTTCCAGCCATGACAGTAAGATCCGCCTCTTTAACATCAAGAGCTTTCAGACCAGCAGGAATACCGATAGAAGCAGAAAGGTCACGAATTGCAGCAATACCTGCTTGAGCCGCCTCAACAGTGCTTAAGCCTTCGATGTTCTCGCCCATTGCAACAGCAATATCAGCAAAGCGTTGTGGGTTGGCGATGGTGTTAAACTCACATACCGCAGGAAGAAGGATTGCGTTACACAGACCGTGTGGCAAGTTGTAGAAGCCACCAAGCTGGTGAGCCATAGCGTGAACATAACCAAGTGAAGCGTTGTTAAACGCCATACCAGCGAGGAACTCAGCATAAGCCATCTTGTCACGCGCTTCGAGGTTGTCGCCGTTTGCAACAACAGGACGTAAGTACTCAGCAACCAGTTCAATCGCTTTGATTGCACATGCATCAGTAATAGGTGTAGCGATAGTTGAAACATATGCCTCAATCGCGTGAGTCAATGCATCCATACCTGTTGCAGCAGTTAGACCTGCAGGCTTACCAACCATCAAAACAGGATCATTGATAGCGATATTTGGGGTACAACGCCAGTCAACAATAGCCATCTTTACATGTGTATCAGTGTTAGTAATGATACAGAAGCGTGTCATCTCTGAAGCAGTACCCGCTGTAGTGTTGATCGCTACGAAAGGAGGCATTGGCTTAGTGGTTTTGTTTACCCCTTCGCAATCACGAATGTGACCACCGTTTGAGGCAACCATACCAATTCCCTTACCACAGTCGTGAGAAGAACCACCACCGAGAGTAATGATAGTGTCACATTTTTCGTCTTGATAAACCTTAAGGCCATCATGAACGTTCTTATCTGTAGGGTTAGGCTCTGAACCGTCGAAAATAACTACTTCAACACCAGCAGCTTCAACCTGAGTTTTAATTTGCTCAGCCATGCCAGTTGCAACAATACCCTTGTCAGTTACCAACAAAGCCTTTGAACCGCCTAGCGCCTTAACTTGATCGCCAGTTTCCTTTGAAGAACCAACGCCCATAAGTGAAACTGTAGGAATGTAAAAACCATAAGTTTGATCTGCTAAAGCCATTTTTTCTCTCCATTTTGTTGTTAGTGCTACATAAATAAAAAAAACATCATCGATATGTTTCCATTCAGCAACAACAATGCCAGACTTAAAATAAAACCAACAACTAGCTGTAATCACGGATCTTTTTAGCACAAAATCGTTCAACATTAGAATTATTTCCACTTACAACGCAAGAGAGAAATCGACTCGAAGCGTTCCAATATGAGACAGTATGTAACATTGCCCTTACGATCAATGTTCCATTCAAGAAAATCAAAGCAACGCCACAAAGTGTTCCACAATGGGTCGTTTCGCACCAATTTGGAACAGATTGTACCCTCTCTATACAATGGCTCAAGCGAGCCAATAAAAACAATCGCCACATTTCATGGCAACCGCTCCAAATTCGTAACGGTATCGATGCACTAAAATGGCCACACACCGAACACTTGACTATCCACCACGATCTATCCATATTGGCATCAAAACTTTATATGAATAAAATGTTCCATTTTTGCACACCTCTTGCATGTATACTTACAAGAGAAACCTATCAACAAATTGAGTATCTGAAGCTCTTAACCACCACACTTTAAAGGGAATCAATGCAATGAAATCAATCTTGACTATGATCATTACAGCAGCTCTATACGTATCATTCACCCTACCAGCACTGGCCACTGAACACCTACGCTTGGCTACCACCACCTCAACCGAAAATTCAGGTTTGCTTGCCGTACTATTACCCCCCTTTGAACAGAGCAACGATTGCCAAATTGATGTCATCGCCGTCGGTACAGGAAAAGCCATTAAACTTGGTGAGTCGGGTGATGTTGATGTGGTGATGGTGCACGCTCGCAGTAAGGAAGATAAGTTTATTGCCGATGGCTACGGCGTCGATCGCCGCGACGTGATGTATAATGATTTTGTGGTTCTCGGACCAGTCAACGACCCCGCTGGCGTGAAACAAACAACCGATGTTGTCACAGCGATGGCGACCATTGCTCAGCATAAAGCAACGTTCGTTTCTCGCGGAGATGATTCGGGAACCCATAGTCGCGAAAAACAACTATGGCGTGCCGCTCATGTCACACCAGAGGGTAATTGGTATTTAGAAGCGGGACGAGGTATGGGCGAAGTGATCATCATGGCAGGTGAACGAAAAGGCTACACACTGAGCGACCGCGGAACCTATTTGGCCTTTAGCGGCAAGACCGATCTACAGATTGTCAGTCAAGGCGATTCTCAGCTGTTCAACCCATACGGGGTGATCATGGTTAATCCAAAAAAGCACCCACACGTAAAAGATCAATTAGCAAAAAAATTCCTCGACTTTCTCGTATCAGATCAAGCAAAAGCGCTGATTACGGGCTATCGTCGCGGTGGTGAGCAACTTTTCTACGTACAATAAGGGGATAGAATTGGACTACCTGCTCGAATCAATACGCGCCGCAATAGAGCTCATTTTCACCTTCGATCAGGACATACAGAAGATCGTTTGGACCTCGCTTTATACCTCATTTTGCGCCATTTCTTTATCTGCAATACTTGCCGTTCCAATAGGTGTTGCCCTTGGCTTAATGCAGTTTCGCGGTCGGCGTATTGTGGTCACCCTGCTCAACACCCTCATGGCGCTGCCAACAGTGGTGGTGGGCTTAGTCCTATTTGGGGTCTTTAGTCGACAAGGCCCCATGGGCAGCTTTGGTCTTCTTTTTACACCCGTTGCCATGATTGTTGGACAAATGGTTCTGGCAACCCCCATTATCAGTAATTATGTTCTCGCTGCCGTCGAAGGTTCCGATAGCCGAATTATCAACACCGCCCTCACCCTTGGCGCGACGCCGTTACAGGCCAACATTCAACTCATTAAAGAGATCCGTTTCGGGGTGATGGCGGCAATCATAGCGGGCTTTGGCCGAGTGATTGGCGAAGTGGGCGTGGCGATGATGCTCGGTGGCAATATACGCAACTCAACCCGCACCATGACCACAGCCATTGCTCTTGAAACAAGCAAGGGTGAATTTGCCTTTGGCTTAGCATTAGGTATTGTTTTATTGAGCGTCGCGTTGTTCGTAAATATGTTTTTAAATCTACTCCAACAAAGGTAAGGCGATGGCGCCAATACTCAGCTTAAAAAATGTGGTGATCCATCAAGGTGACAATTTTTGTTTATCAATTGACAGCCTTGAACTTTTCCCCCAGCGCAGCTATGCGCTCACAGGGGCAAATGGTGCAGGTAAGAGCACCCTATTAAGGGTCCTTGCATTACTACAACAGCCGCAGCAAGGGACCATTTTCTTTAATAGTAAGGCTAAAACAATCACCGAAAAAAGGCAGCACATCACCCTCGTTGAGCAGTCGCCCTATCTGTTTAAAGGAACCGTGTATAACAACCTTGCTTTTGGCCTCACGTTACGCGGCATACACACCAAAGAGCAACAACAACGAATTCAATCAGCATTAGATATGATGGGACTCACAGCCCTAGCACAGCGCAACGTTGATAATCTATCAGGTGGTGAGATACATCGTGTCGCTTTAGCACGCGCTTTGGCTTTAGAACCAAATATTATTCTACTTGATGAACCAACAGCCAGCATTGATAGCGATAGCATACAGACATTTGAAACACTCCTCGGCGAATTACCACGCCGCGGAGTGACCGTGGTGTATTCCACTCATGATCACTCTCAGCCGCAACGAATCGGCAGTGAAGTGATTTGTATTGATCATGGTCAGCTCGTCAATGCTGCAAACAAATTACAAAAAAATACCCAGGATAATTTAAAGGAGCAATAATATGGCAACGTCTTTTGAACGTGCACGAGAGATAATTTTAGACAGATCAGCCCTACTACAAAGTGAACCTGTAGCGCTAATGGATCTCTCTGGCCGAGTTCTAGCCGAAGATATCGTGACACAATGTGAACTACCACGTTGGAACAACTCAGCGATGGACGGATTTGCAGTATCTCATGCGGATAACCGAGTTGGTGCGCAACTAAAAATCATTGGCTACATCCCAGCGGGTGCTGTTGCTGGTGATCTGAATGTTGTACCCGGTACAGCAATAAAAATCATGACTGGCGCCCCGACACCACAAGGGTGCCAAGCCGTTCTCCCTATTGAAGATACTGAGTATGATGAGGATACGGTTACCATTCTCCAGCCTTTTAAAATGGGGGATCATATCCGTGTTAAAGGGGAAGATATTCCAAAAAATGAGGTCATCCTAACGACTGGAACCGTGCTGCGCCCAGCGGCAATTAACCTACTCGCAACGTTAGGATTTACCACCGTCAAGGTATTTAAAAAACCAAAAGTCGCTATTTTATCCACAGGTGACGAACTGGTGGAACCCGGCGAGACTGTTGGCGCAGGTCAAATCACCAACAGTAACGCCTACTCTATTGCTGCGGCAGTCAAAGAGGCTGGCGGTGAGCCAATCCTCCTCGGTATCGCCCGTGATAACCGCGAAAGCCTGCAACAAAAGCTTAGTGAGGGGTTAAAGGCGGAGGTGTTGATCACCTCGGCGGGTATCTCCATGGGAGNNGTGTTGATCACCTCGGCCGGTGTTTCAATGGGAGATCGTGATCTCGTCTGCGACATGTTAAACGAATCGGGCGTTGAACAAATTTTTTGGAAAGTTGACATTAAGCCTGGCCGACCCACTGCCTTTGCAGTGAACAATGGAAAATTGATTTTTTCTCTGCCGGGAAATCCCGTATCAACGATGGTTACTTTCGAAGAGTTCGTGCGACCTGCATTATTAAAAATGCAAGGTCACCTCAATCCGATCAAGGACACCGTCAAAGCAACATTAACTGAAGCGGCGAAGAAAAAAGAGGGTCGCGTTCAATTTTTACGCGTGTTTGTTAGCAACAGTGAAAACGGACTGATTGCCACAAGTTCAGGGGATCAAAATACTGGAATTTTAAGCACAATGATCCGCGCCAATGGCATCGCTATTTTGCCCGCCAATCGCGACCGAATTGAGGCAGGTGAAACCGTAGATATCCAAATGATTTAAAGGTGTCATCGCCAGCAGATAGCTAACGATCAACCAACACTGATGCAGTGTTTAACAGAAAGAACAGATATGAATATCACTAAGTTCGTCACACCAGAAATTATCTTCGGTTGCGGTTCTCTCAGTCAAATTGGGGAAAGTGCACTGCGTCTTGGTGCGTCCAAGGTTTTTATCGTCAGTGATGAAGGGGTGATAGACTCTGGCTGGGTCGAGATCGCCTGTAGCTACCTGAAGCAAGCAGGATTAGAGATGGAGATCTTTTCGGCATTAACGACGAACCCTAAAGATCATGAGATCGAAGTAGGACTTGCTCAATATCTTCAATCTGGCTGTGATGCCCTTATCGCAGTCGGTGGTGGTAGCCCTACCGATGTTGCCAAGTCAATAGCAATGTTAGCCACCAACGGCGGTGAACTGCGCCAGTTCGAAGGTGTCAATAACATCAATCGGCCGTTACCGCCGATGATCATGGTTCCCTCCACCGCTGGAGCGGGTTCTGAAGTCAGTCAATTTGCCATCATTGTCGATACCGAACGCCAGTTAAAAATGTCGATCATCTCAAAATCATTGGTTCCCGATATTGCTATTGTTGACCCCGAGCTGCTGCGCACCAAAGACAGTTGGCTGGCGGCGGCAACAGGTGTTGATGCCCTTACCCACGGCATTGAAGCCTATGTGTCGTTGGCAGCAACACCGCTTACTGACATTCATGCTCTCAATGCTATTCGTCTGATTTCTGCAAACCTACGCCATGCAGTCCTTCATCGTGATGATATTGAGTCTAATACCAATATGGCGATGGCCAGCCTTTCAGCGGGAATTGCCTTTTCCAATGCGATTCTGGGCGCAACACACGCCATGACACACCAGGTTGACGGCCTTCTCGATCACCATCACGGTGAAACCAACGCAGCGATTTTGCCACATGTGATGGAATTTAATTTGCCAGCAAATCCAGCTAAATTCTCCACCATTGCCGAAACGATGGGCAAAAACATTCGCGGCCTGAGTAGCATGAATGCGGCGCAACTTGCTATCACCGCGGTGAATGAGATCATATATGACATTGGTCTCGCCAAAGGGTTAGCCCAATTTGGTATCAAAAAAGAGATGATCAACGCATTAAGTATCAATGCACTGAATGATGCCTGCTTGATTACCAACCCGCGTGAAACAAGTCTTCAAGATATTGAAGATATATTTCACAAGGCACTGTAAAGGGTCCTTACCCAAGGGAGGCAGCGTGACTAAAAAAGATAAACAGCTTGAACAACTGACGGGGGTCAACTCCTCAAAGCTTAACTACTATGTTGAGTTAAAGAAAACCAGCGAGGAAGCCCTAAAACAAAACTGGCGGATGGAGGTTCTCCACCAACTGCTTCATGATATCAATATTGATATGTCGATTCAGGATATCCTTGATCGCACGTTTACCCGTTTGCCTCAAGCACTCCCCTGCACTTTTATGGCACTCATCTCTCTCAACGAGGATGAACTTCGGCTTAAGGCTGTTGCACCACGCGACTACTGTCGAGTGACCCATTTCCCTAAGAACTCACCATCATGGCAAGTGATGAAAAGCAAAAAAGCCACCATTTTCAAAGCCTCTCAGGCAGTGAGTTCCCATGTTTGGCAGAATACTGATTTCCCAGAAAAATTGAGTTCATTTGCCATTGCTCCACTGTTTGAACGCGCTAAAGTGATTGGTGTTATGGTGGTTGGCAGAACCAATGAAGCTGGATTTTCAGAGCCAGAACTTGAATTTATCAGTCACCTCACCGATCAAATGGCGATCAGTATCCAAAATTCACGCCTCTACCGACAGGTTGCGCGCACGACAAAACAGTGGGAAGAAACATTTAACGCGGTAACCGACCCTGTTTTTTTGGTCGATGCCAACTACAATATCTTGCGTCACAATGATCGTTTCACCCCCGAGATAAGCCGCCACTGGCAAAAATCATTGGTAAACAAGTGCTACTCACGTCTTCATGGTAGAGATGAACCATGCCCTATCTGTGCCATGGAAGAGATCAAAAGCAGTGGTCAACCTGCTCATCGTAACTGGCCAACGGATTCTGGCGTACTACTCGAGACCTATTACTATCCAATTTTCAATGATGACAAAAAACTCGTTGCCTTCACCATCATCTTAAAAGATGTGACCCAAAAAACGAAAATGGAGGCGCAATTGGTTCAATCGGCAAAACTTGCCGCGTTGGGTGAGATGGCCGCCGGGGTCGCCCACGAATTGAATAGTCCGCTGACGGTGATCATCGGCACCGCCCAGATGTTGGCGCGAGAATTTGACAGTGAATCGCTAGAAGATGAGAGTCTACAAGATGTGATCAATTGTGGCTTGCGTTGTAAGCGAATTATTCAAAACTTGCTCACCTTCTCCCGGCAGGACCAAATGCCGATGACCGACATTGACCTCAATGAGGAGGTTCGACGTGTTCTAGGGCTCATCCGCTACCAAATTAATCGTAACCAGATCGAGATCATCGATAAACTCGACCCTGATTTAGCCATGGTCAATATCAACGGCGCGCAGATTCAACAGGTTTTAACCAACTTATTGATCAATGCCCGCGATGCGTTAAACGATTCAACTCAAGAGCAAAAACAGATTACGGTCTCCTCTTTTATCCGTCATGATGAGGACAAAACGTGGGCAATCATAAGCGTTCACGACAACGGCACTGGAATTGATCAGGAGAATCTCCAAAAAATATTTACCCCGTTCTTTACCAGTAAAGATGCAACAAAGGGAACCGGACTCGGACTTTCAGTCAGTCTTGGCATTGCTGAATCCCATTCAGGAACAATTGAAGTTGAAAGTACGCTTGGTGAGGGAAGTACCTTTTCTCTTTTGCTGCCTGTTCCACTAAAGGCTATCGCTGCCCCCCCTTCAACAGAGGTGAGAAACATTGTCTGAGAACCGTATATTGATCATCGACGATGAGATAGATGTTTGTAATTTTTTCAAACGCCTACTGCATAAAAAAGGTTATCAAGTGGTCACAGCCACCAGTGAGAAAGAAGCACTGATTGCCCTAGAGGACTGGGATTTCAATGTGGCAATGGTCGACCTCAAGCTGCCTGACACCGATGGATTAACGCTACTGCAACTGATCAAAAGAGCTCAGTCAAGCTGCGAAGTCATTATCATGACAGGCTTTAGCACTATTAAAACAGCCGTTGAAGCCATGCATTTAGGCGCATTTGAATATATCGAAAAGCCTTTTGATAATATCGACGAGATCGAAGCTCTAATCCAGAATGCTGCCAGCCACGCTCACAAGCGCCAAAATGGCCAGATCGCTGAGGAAGATTGGGCCGCTGTCGCCGAGCGAGTTGGATTCTTTGTCGGCCAATCGCCACAAATGCGCCGCTTAGTCAGCTTGGCCTATAAAATCGCCAGTAAAAACATTAATGTCTTGATTCAAGGCAATACCGGAACGGGAAAAGAGGTGCTTGCTCGCTTTATCCATGCGGCCTCCAATAGAGCCGACCAACCCTTCATTGCCATTAACTGCGGCGCATTACCAGAAAACCTCCTCGAAAGCGAACTATTCGGCCATGAGCGCGGTGCTTTTACTGGAGCCAACCAAGCTCGGCGTGGAATTTTCGAATTATCACACCGTGGAACCCTTTTTTTAGATGAGATTGGTGATGCCAGTCCATCGATTCAAGTGAAACTGCTGCGCGTGCTAGAAACAGGTGAGTTCTGCCGTGTTGGTGGCGAACGCACAAGTAAAACAGATGTTCGTATCCTTTCAGCCACCAACATCAATTTAGAGGAGGCGATTCGCGAAAAAACCTTCCGCGAAGATCTATTTTACCGCCTCAATGTGGTAAGCCTCATCAGCCCAGATCTGGCCCAGCGTCGTGAAGACATTAAAGCTCTGGCTGAACACTTTATCCAGCAATACAGTGCTAACGTCAAATTACATCCAAAAGCAGCCCTTGCCTTAGAAAACTACGCGTGGCCGGGAAACATTCGCGAACTATCAAATGTTGTACGCCGTGCTATTGCATTATCAGATGACCAGTCGATTCAGATTCAACATTTGGCAACACAACTAACTAGCGATTTCTCAACACCAACCACAAAAATAATCTGCGAACAACCGCAGGATCTTATCCACCAACATAACCCGAATGTTCTGGAAGATTTTTGGCAGCACTACGCCAAAGAGGAACACCTGCAAAGCATGAGTGCCAGCGAGTTAAATCAGCTATTACTATCACTACGCGGGCTAGAGAACTCGGTGGTCACCATCATGCGCAACAAAGGGTTAAAGCCGTCGCAAAACCGTATTCTCAAAGAATCGGAAGCGGATACCATCAAAAAAACCCTTGAAGAAAACCTTTGGAATGTCACAGCAACAGCCAAAGCATTAGGCATTGCCCGCAACACATTACACCGTAAAATAAAACTATATGGGCTACATAACCCCTAATCTGTATTTATATTTATAACGGGCCACACTGAAACCACTCAACAATTTGCATAGTATTAGAAAGGTAAACCATGTCGTTTAATCACTTTGATGATCAAGGTCACGCCATTATGGTCGATATCAGCGCCAAAGCACCAACGATGCGCCGCGCTGTCGCCTCAGCACAAGTTCAGCTACAACCACACATTTTACAAGCGATTTTAGATCAAAAAATCGCCAAAGGTGATGTGTTTTCCGTTGCCAGAATCGCTGGGATCACCGCCGCAAAAATGACCCCAACACTGATCCCTCTTTCCCATCCACTAGCGATTCACAAGGTCTGTATCGACTTTGACCCTAATCCAGAGAGTGGCATTTTAACCATCATAAGTGATGTTTCGGCGCTAGAGCGCAGTGGCATGGAGATGGAAGCGATGGTTGCCGCATCACTGGCAGCGCTGACGGTGTATGATATGTGCAAAGGAAGCGATAAATCGATACTGATCAGTGAAACGAAACTGCTCTACAAAGAGGGTGGTAAAAGCGGAGTATTTAAACGGGATGAAGCCTCATGAATTGGAACAGAGTAGCGATTCTCACTTTAAGTGACAAGGGCGCACGGGGTGAACGCGTTGACGAAAGTGGCCCTGCCCTATCCACTTGGCTCGCTGATCATGGCGTTATTACCGTTGAGGCGTTAATCATTGCCGATGAGTTCGATCAGATCACCGAAGCACTGACTAACTGGGCTGAACGGGATATTGCCGACTTGATCCTGACAACAGGGGGAACCGGCCTCTCCCCACGCGATGTCACACCAGAAGCAACGATGCAGGTTGTCGACCGACTCGTTCCCGGCCTCGGCGAACTCATGCGCTTGGAGAGCCTCAAGAAAACGCCGATGGCGTCCCTGTCAAGAGCCGTTGCGGGGATAAAAGGTCGCTCATTGATTATTAATCTACCGGGTAGCCCTAAAGCCGCATTGGAAAACCTAGAAGCCGTATGGCCCGCTATCGGCCACGGAATCGATAAAATTCGTGGCGACCAACAAGACTGTGCCGGTCAGTTTGATCGTTAGTTCAAACTTGATTCCTACTTCTGCACAAAAAAACGCCCCGAAAATTTTTCGGGGCGTTGAATTATTTAATCACTACCATATTTCCAATCGTCGTCGGTAATACCTGTGCTAAGAAAACACACATCCTGCTCAAGATCGATTGGTGGTGCCGGAGGATAGATTCCTTCAGGCCAATTCCAATGTTCGCAACTGATTTCTACGGCAACGTTCTCCATGATGTTTCTCCTTTGGTACGTTAAAGTACAGTAGCTCAATAATGCTGTCGTAACAGATATATTGCTAACACCGTGCCAAAGTCGAAATAAACAGAATAACTATTCTAAATCATTGAGTATTTTCCTAATGAGACCCATAACCTGTTGTTTTACAGCAGAATTTCTCCTGTTTCACATTGGAACACAGTGCGACAAAACAGCTCATAATTCTGTTGCATTGAGGTAACTATTCAGCAAAAGAGCTTGAGTCACCCATTTTATCACCTACCCCATCAAATCATTCCTTGAATGAACCATACGACCATGCTGTAACGAGTAATAACGGATCCAACTGGGAGCATGCGACATAAAACCAGAGAGTACAATAATGACAATCAGGGCTGGTATCGTAAACTGAGGAAAAAGGTGCATGAACAGTAAAAGAAGTAACTTTAGATAAACAGCGACAGCCCGGAGCTGAACAAACCAGATCCAACGAGAATAGGCATCCATGACGACGAGAACAATGCCAGAATAGATCGCTATAGTTATATAAATCGACGCAGAAACTCCCATCATGGCGTTGCCAAAGGTTCCAGCGATACCGACAAGGTGTAAAGTCCTCAGCATGACTTTAAATAACCGCCTGACGGTGTTGTCAGGGAGTGTACTCAATAACGACATATCATATCTCCGTAAATAAACGCTACAGCCAATAAATCTTTTCGTATAACTATTCGCAACCTCAAAACAACACGGCAGCTATTAAAACTATCGCAGTCTAAACTGAATTTCGGATAAAGCAACTTTCTTTCTGTAAATTGCTGAACGAATAACTACCACAACAATGTCTACTCAATTCACCATTCACCCATTATAAAAACGTTGCTATTCAATTCCTGCCGATATTGTATAATTGTAATTATTGAGCACAATTGTAGCTGAACTGGCAACGTCATTGGGGGAGCATATTCACCTTGTCCAGCTCGCCCCATTAACTCTCCCTAGTTTTAACGAAAGTGAGGGTATCTTTTGTCCATTGTTGTTGCGAAACAGTTGGTTAAAACCTATGTCACCGGAGATATCAAGGTTGAAGCGATCCGCGGGGTCGATTTCTCCATTGAACCAGCCTCATTTGTTTCCTTCATAGGTCCTTCGGGTAGCGGTAAATCGACACTGCTGAACATGATTGGTTGCCTTGATCCGCCCACAGCAGGACAACTTCAGGTTGCGGGACAGGAAATCACCAATTTGAGCCGCCGGAATGCCGCCCGTTTTCGTGGTGAGCATATCGGCTTTGTGTTTCAGGATTTCAACCTGATTCCCGTATTGACTGTCTTTGAAAATGTTGAATATCCATTGCAGATGGTGCAAAACTGGCCAAGGGGCGAACGGAGAAAGCGGGTTAAGGAGATGCTGGATGCGGTCGGGATGGGAGATCAGGGGCATAAGTATCCCAGTCAGATCTCCGGCGGCCAAAAACAGCGGGTGGCCATAGCTAGAGCTCTGGTTACAAAGGCCAAACTGGTGCTAGCAGACGAACCGACTGCTAATCTGGATCGGGAAACCGCTGGCCGAATTATTGATCTAATGAAGCAGATGCGTGATGAGTTTGAAACCACATTCGTCTTTTCCACCCACGATCCCCGCATTGTCGATAACGTTGAAATCATCTTTGCGCTGGAAGATGGAATCTTGCGCAGACACGAGCAGGTTGGTGGAGGTGGCCATGTTTAACATCTTCAGGTTTGCCGCTCAAAACTTGTTGCGCTACAAACGGCGCACCCTGCTGACCTCTATGCTGATAACCCTAGGTGTGGTCGCCGTGCTGCTGTTTATCTCGGTCTCTGGGTCCTTCAAAACGTTGATGGTTGGTCAGATCACCGATTCGATGCTCGGACATATTCAAATTCACAAAAAGGGCTATCTGGCTTCGGTTGACAGCATGCCTTTAAATCGTAACCTGACCAGCAAACAGATTGCCAAGGTGAAGCAGTTTCTTGAGCAGGAGGAAGCCGTAGAAGCCTATTCCATGCGCATCAGACTGGGGGCGATGTTCAGTAATTTCACCGAGACCACAAATATTCGCTTGAATTGCGTAACACCGAAGGATGAAATCAAGACAGCTCCCCTGCTGACAGAACGAATTCTGCAAGGTGACAAAGAGGGGCTGATTAAGCAGGGTGAAATCCTTATTCCGGAACTGATTGCTAAGGGGATGGGGGTTAAGATCGGTGACGCAATTGTTCTGGTGGCCAACAACAGGGATGGATCGGTTAATGGTCAGAATTTTATCGTTCGAGGGGTTTTGGAAGGGATCTCTGGGCCGGGCGGCCGCGATGGGATAATCCATATTGACGATGCCAAGACACTGCTCAGGATCGGCGCCGCCGAAGTCAGTGAAATTGCTATCCGCCTGAAGGATATAGACCAGTTGGCGACAGTCTTCGCCAGATTGCAGGCACAACTGGGATCGATAAAAAACCAGCAGGGGTTACCGGTTTTTGAGGTGCATAGCTGGGAAAGTATCTCCCCCTTCTTCAATATTGCTAAGATGATTGACCTGATGACCTTTTTTATCAAGATCATGCTGGTAGCCATCGTGCTGGTCAGTATCATGAACGTGATGATCATGGCTGTCTACGAACGGATCAACGAGATCGGTACCATTTCGGCCATTGGGACTTTGCCAAATAAAATTCTCGGACTTTTTGTCGTTGAAGGCTTCCTAATTGGGCTTTTGGGAACCGCTGTCGGTACCGTCATTAGCTTGACCAGTATCGCAGTGATGAATATGACGCAGATCAGTTTCGATTTCGGCCGCCAGAAGGGACTATTGCTTGCGCCGACAATCAACGCTGTTGATGTTATCTTTGTTGCTTTAATAGTCATAGCCATAGCCGTTATCGCCAGCTTGCAACCGGCCTGGAAAGCGGCCAGAATGGACCCGATTGCCGCTTTGAAACACGTTTAAAAAAATGAAAAACTGTAAACAGGAGAACTGATATGTTTTTTAAAAAATCAAGAATATGTTTATTCGTGTGTATTTTCGCCCTGTCAATGGCTTTCAATGCAAACTCTGCAGAGAACAAATCGCTTCTCGCCGTCGCCTCCGATAGCCCGCAACCGCAGACGGTCAGCGAAATGGCTGGAAGGGCAGCCTACTTTCTTCTTTTTGATGGCAGTGGAAATTTTCTGAGTGCGGAGAGAAACCCCTTTGCCAGTGCTACTCGCGAGGCAGGCCCAAAAGTGGCAGCTTTTCTCTCTGCCAAGGGAGTTACATTGGTGTTGGCCGGAGAATTCGGAACCAAGATGGAGCGAGCCCTGATCTCATACAACATGAAATACATTAAGCAAGCAGGAGTTGCCCATGAGGTTGTTCAAACAGTTATTCAAAAAAGATAAAGTTCTTGTCATCCTATTATCGGTCCTGCTGTGCACTGCCACGGCGGCTCAGGCTATTGACGGCTCGGCTATCCTGCAACAGGTGGATAGAAACCTGAACCCCGAATCCTACGAGATGTACCGTAAGCTGATCAACATCGAGCCCAGCGGTAGCAAAAAAGAGTTCGTCCTCTATTCGGTCAAAAAAGGGCAGGACAAAATGGTGGCTCTGTTCCTCTCGCCGGCCAGTGAAAAGGGACGTTCCACCCTGCGCCAGGGTGACAACATGTGGCTCTATATCCCCAATGTCGGCAGACCAATCCGTATCACCAGTTTGCAATCAGTGGTCGGTGGGGTATTCAATAATTCCGATATCCTGCGCCTTGATTATAGTGCCGAATATGATGTGGCACAGGTAACAGAAGAGGAGCAACTTTACCTGCTCGACCTCAAAGCAAAATCGAATACCATTGCCTATGACACACTGAAAATGTGGGTTGACAAAAGCTCCCTGCTTCCCACCACCATCGCCTGCTATGCCGCCAGCGGCATGCTGATCAAGACCATCTATTACAAGCAAACGAAAGATTTTGGTAATGGTGTCGTGCGCCCGTCGGTACTGGAAACCGACAGCCCGCTTTACAAAGGCTACAAATCGATCATGATATACGCCAAGATCAATCGGAAAGAACTGGCAGATGAGGTCTTTTCCCTCAACTATCTGTCACGGGTTGATGAGTTACGCTAGAACAGTTACTGATGTATTCAGCCCGAGACGCTGGCGACACCCATTCAAAGGGACGTGTCAAGCCCATCCATGGGTACCGCCAGCATATCTACATGGTTGCTAAATAGCTACGAGACGTCTATGGTTTTTATGCAAAAAATAATCGTTTTAACCTGTTTAGCCGCCCTCTTAGGGGTAGGACTAGCCATCCCTGCCGTAAGCCAGGCCGAGGACTACAGCTTCAATCTGGAAAAATTTGAAAAAAAGAGCTTTGAATGGGGCGGATATACCGAACTGAAGTGGGATCATCACTGGATTAACACCGCCGGTTCTTTGGCACGGTTGGAATTCTATGATAATCCACGTACCGATCTGGATCGGTTGACGGCAACCTTGCAACTTGAGGGGAACTATCATAAGGGGATCGTGGATTTCAACGGACGATTACAGGCCTCTAGCCGCAGGGATCAGGTTGCCTC
>LGOV01007443.1_pt3 | contig 17858 bp, 16 predicted proteins | sample 469881 | NCBI WGS metagenome assembly LGOV01 (sample SAMN03857199, study PRJNA290197) | marine sediment metagenome | biome: marine cold seep biome; feature: cold seep; material: marine sediment; isolation source: sample #5579, elevator 3A push core 41 containing 12 cm of sediment... ...
GCGGGGATCAAAGACCCGAGTCGGCCCATGGGTTCGTTTATTTTCCTTGGTCCAACAGGAGTTGGTAAAACCGAGTTAGCCAAAGCGTTAGCGGCATCACTGTTTGATAGTGAAGAGCATATGATCCGCATTGATATGTCGGAATATATGGAGAAGCATAGTGTCAGTCGTCTCGTGGGTGCACCACCGGGATATGTTGGTTACGATGAAGGGGGGCAGCTCACCGAAGCGGTGCGCCGTCGTCCTTACGCCGTGGTGTTATTCGATGAGATTGAAAAGGCCCATCCCGATATCTTCAACGTGTTGTTACAGATCATGGACGATGGCCGCATCACCGATTCGCATGGCCGCACCGTCGATTTTAAAAATACCGTGATTATTATGACCTCCAACATCGGCTCAGAATTTTTACTTCAGGATGAGGGAGAAGGTGAGATTAGTGAAACAGCGCGCGATGCCGTCCTCGGTCAGTTGCGCCATCATTTCCGTCCTGAATTTTTGAATCGCGTTGATGATACGGTGTTGTTCCATCCTTTGCGCCGTGATCAGTTGGCTCAGATCATCGATTTACAAGTGCAAGAGTTGCAACAACGACTCAGTGACCGCCGTATCGAGATCAACTTGACCTCTGAAGCCAAGCAGTTAGTGTGTGATCGATCTTATGATCCCCATTACGGCGCACGGCCACTGAAACGTTATTTACAGCACCAGCTTGAAACGAAGATGGGTCGCGCAATCATCGCTGGTGAAATAGTTGATGATAGCCGCGTCGAAGTGGGGGTGACCAATGGCGAACTGAGTTTGACTGTGTTATCCTAACGCTCATGGCTCGTCTTTAAAACCATACAAAAGGGGGAGTAAGCTTTAAGCTTGCTTCCCTTTTGTATTGATTGTGTTGTCATTGGAAGGTGTTGCGGTTGGTGCAAATGAATAGTGAAATAATTGCATTATGGTTAGTGACCTTGCTGCCCATTGTTATCAGCCCAGGGCCAGCAAATATCCTCTATGCCGCATCAGGCAGTGCTTTTGGTGTTAGGGGAACCGTACCGTTTTGGTTGGCGACAAATCTTACCAGTATCTTTCAAACCTTGGCTGTAGGTTTTGGTCTTGATTTTTTGCTCACGGCCTATCCACAGTCTGTCAATGTGATTAAACATGTTGGCATCCTGTTTTTACTCTACCTTGCCGTCAAATTTTTTAGAATGTCGAACAGCTTGGCAGAGGCCTTTAAGCCTCTCACCTTTCGTGATGGAGTGATCGTTGAGATTCTCAATGCCAAATATTTATTGGTGCCGACAATCATGTTCTCTCAATTTTATACCCCCGTGGCAGGAAGCTATGGACAGATCTTTCTGTTAACGTTCGCTCTGGTATCTCTCACATTGACCACTAGTATGATGTGGATTGTCGGTGGAAAATCTCTGGCACTGTTGGTGGCAAAAAAAGATTCTCAACGAATGCAGGGGCTGTTTTTCGGATCGTTATTGTGTGTAACGGCGGTGTGGTTGTTTTTTAGCTAACAGGTTGGTTGTTCAGCAATCATTCGACGCTGTTGTCGGCGATGAATTTAAAAAATCATCAGTAAGAATGAGAGCCGTTGGTCCATCTGCAACAATTTTCCCCTCAGAGAGGACGATGGTTCGTTCGCACAGAGCATGAACGAGGTCAAAGTCATGGGTGGCGATCAATCGTGTGTGGGTGATGTTTTTCAGTAGGTCAATAAGTTGACGACGCGCCCAAGGATCAAGTCCTGAGGTTGGTTCGTCTAGAACAAGTATTTCAGGCGATGTTGCCAAAACACCAGCGATGGCAACGCGCCGTTTTTCACCATCAGAAAGTCGGCACGGTGTTCGATCCTGCAAAGAGAGGACGCCAACCTGATCGAGTGCTTCTCGCGCTACCTTTAGTGCCTGTTGTGGCGTTAGGCCAAGATTTAACGGGCCAAAGCAAACATCCTCAATGACATTGGTCATAAATAGTTGATCATCGGGATTTTGAAACACCATGCCGATATGACGGCGAATCCGTGCTAGCGTTTTGCTATTTAAAGGTTGATCGCAGATGTGAATGTGACCTGCTGTGGGCGTTAGCAGTCCGTTGAGATGATGTAGAAGAGTTGATTTTCCTGCTCCGTTGGCTCCGACAAGTGCAACACTTTCCCCCGTATTAATCTGCAATGACACCGCAGTTAAAGCCGCTGTGCCATCGGCATAAATATAGCTTAGATTGTCAATGTCAACAGTGAGCATTAAAACCAAACCCCTTTAAGCAACTGCCCCAAATAAAGTGGCAAATTGATGTTACGCATGAGAATAAACAGGCTACACCAGCCAACAATAAAACTCCAATCTTGCTTTGATAACTTGGTTGTTGTGCCTGCTGAGGAGATTTGACCTGAAAAGTTGCGACTGAGCATGGCGTTATGGATGCGATTGGCTCGAGTGGTGGTTCGCTGGAGTAATTGACCGAGTAGGTTTGTGCCAGTGGTTAATGTCAGTCGCTGTCCATAACGACGAAGTTGAGTCGCGCGATAAAGCGAGAGTCCCTCGGTGAGTAATACAATCATATAACGGTGCAGCAATAGCAGTTGGCGGGTAAAAAGGTGTGGCACACCAAATTGATTGAGAGCAGTGCATAGTTGAGACATCCCCGTTGAAGCAAGGAGAATAAGGGCCGCACTGGCGGTGAGCACAAAGCGGATCAAGATGGATGACATAGAGAGCCATCCTTGACGCAGCTCATAGCCAGCAATGTTCACCGTTTGTGTGTCGATCAAAGGATTGAAAATTGCGATGAAGACAACAAATGGAGCCGCAAAAAATAGCCGCTTGACCACATAACTTAGCGGTAATTCAGCGTTGAATAATAAAAAAGCGGGATAGATGATAAAAGGGATCAGGGACGAAATTTCTAAAGGGCCGTGGGAGGCGACGAGGAGAATAAAAATAAGCGTTGTAAACAGTTTAGCTCGCGAGTCGAGTCGGTGAATCCATGTTGTGCCATCCGCCAGGCGATTGGTTTGGTCGAGTTGCCATAGTGCGCTATCCAACGTGGCCATAGTGATCTCTTAATTTCGCGGTTGAGGGCTGGCAGTGGATTGACGCTTGCGGCGCATAAGGATGCTCGTAGCAAAGATTAATAGCGCGCATAACCCACCACCGATTAGCCCTGATGTTGCTGTTTCGCTGTTAAGTGGATCGTGTTTGTCGTTCGCAGTGCGTCGAAAAGAGTAGTCAGGAAATGGTGCGATAACTGTTTGAGCGTTGTCGAGTTGCTGGTGCCAGATACTCGATGGTGAGTCAACGGGTTCAGGCGTTTTGTTAGTGTGTAACATGGCCCGTTCAGCGGACCATTCGAGGCCATCGGGTTGACTTGAGGCTAAGGGGGACAACCCACCACCAATGAGAATGGCCGCAAGAGCTAAAATGAAGATCCTTTTGGTCGCAGTTCGACCCTGAGTGGGTACGTGTTGTTGCGGTGGTTGTGTTGTCGCGATGAGATTAAAAACACATACGGTAATGAAACTTTCGCCAATACCAATAGCAAGATGGATCGGTTGCATCAATAATAGGAAGTGGCTAGTGTCGAGACTGGAGATGCCCGATAATGTGGTTTGAATGACAACCGCTAATGCACCGAGTTGAAGAGCGAACAGGGTTGTTAATGTTGTGATAATCGTGTGCTTTCGACCGACTGGCAGGTGCCGTGCATAGCGGCGATAAATAAAGGGATAGGCAATGAAAGTTGGGATAAAACCGAGGTTTATCATGTTGCAGCCTAACGCAAGCAGGCCTCCATCGGCAAAAAAGAATGCTTGAATGGTCAATATTGAGGCCATGACAATAAAGGCTGCATGGGGGCCGAGTAGCATTGCTAGTAACACGCCACCGCCTAGGTGGCCACTGGCTCCTGTGCCGGGGATGGCAATATTAATCATTTGAGCGGCAAAGATAAACGCAGCTAAAACCCCCATAAGAGGTACGCGGCTGCTATCTTCGTTGTGCTCCAATTTTTTTGCTGAAACCCTGAGTGTTAGGGCGGCAGCCAGCCATAATCCGCCGCCAACAGCGGGGGAGAGGAGTGCATCAGCCATGTGCATAGAAGGGGAACTCCAAAAATAGATATTATGATTACATCTTTTGATTGTGTAAGTAAATTGAAACGGGATAGACTTTACCGTTGGTTCTAATGGTATGATTAAAATGATCTCTTGGTCTAGATAATTTTATGTAAACGTGTGGTTTTGTTTTTTTAAGCAGTCTAAAATATCTCAAATTTTTTGAAAAATTACTTGAGAATGAAGGGTGTCACTAATGTGTATTGATTGTGGATGTTCAGCAGGTTCTTCCCATCACCACCACCATCATCACGATGATGATGTGAAGAGAACAATTCGAGTTGAAGAGGATCTGCTGGCTAAAAATAATCGTTTAGCTGGGGCGAATCGGCAACAGCTTCAGCAACATGATGTGCTGGCGCTAAATATGGTTAGTTCCCCCGGTTCGGGCAAAACAACAATGTTGGAGTGTACTCTGCGGGCATTGCAGCAACGTTATCGCTTTGCTGTCCTTGAAGGAGATCAACAGACAGACAATGATGCTCAACGCATTGCTGCAACAGGGGTCGATGTCCATCAAATCAATACCGGCGCGGGTTGTCATCTCGATGCCCATATGGTCGGTCATGGGATGGAAAAATTTAATCTGTCGTCACTCGATCTGTTGTTCATCGAAAATGTTGGCAATTTAGTGTGTCCCGCTGCGTTTGATTTGGGTGAGGATCACAAGGTAGCACTGCTCTCGGTGACTGAAGGGGAGGATAAGCCGCTCAAGTATCCCCATATGTTTCGTGCTGCTGATGTGATGGTGCTCAATAAAATGGATCTACTTCCTTATGTTAATTTCGATGTTGAACGCTGTAAGGAGTACGCTTTGCGAGTGAACCCTGATCTGGTGATTTTAGAGGCATCATGTACGGCCCCTGATGGGTTGGACTGTTGGTATCAATGGCTGGAGGGGCGTTTGCAATTGCGCTCTCAAGGTTAACCACCATGTGTCTTGCTGTGCCAATGGAGGTGGTGGAAATTGAACAACAGAATGCTACGTGTTGTGTCGATGGTGTGACTCGCAATGTCAGTTTGATGATGCTTGATGATGTGGTTGTCGGCGATTATGTGTTAACTCACGCGGGATTTGCCATCGAGAAGCTTGATCCACACGAGGCTCAAGAGACGATTACGTTATTGCGTCAATTGTTAGCAGCAACGGGAGATGATTCGTGAGCTTGCTTGGCCAATTTCGTGATCCACAGTTGGCGCAGCAACTGGTTAAGACGTTGCACCAGCGTGCCGCAGAGTTAGCGCGACCAGTCACCTTGATGGAGGTGTGTGGTACGCACACCATGGCTATCGGTCAACATGGTTTGCGTTCGCTGTTACCTGAAAATATTCGACTCGTTTCAGGGCCAGGATGTCCTGTTTGTGTCACCCCAGTCGGTACGATTGATCATGCCGTTGCCTTGAGTCAGCACAGCGACGTAATTATCACCACCTTCGGCGATATGATGCGTGTGCCAGGTTCAACCCGTTCGTTGCAACAACAGAGCGCGCGTGGTGGTGATGTGAGGATCGTCTATTCGAGTCTCGATGCACTCACCATTGCCGCCAAAAATCCAGACAAGAAAGTGGTGTTTATCGGGATTGGTTTTGAAACCACTGCGCCGACCATTGCTGGAGCTGTTTTGGCCGCGCAACAGCAGGGAATTGATAACTTTTTTGTTCTCTGTGCTCATAAAACCATGCCGCAAGCGATGACCACTCTTAGCGATGATCCTGAATTAAAGATTGATGGTTATTTGTGTCCTGCCCACGTGAGTACGGTGATTGGCGCTAGAGGCTATCAATCTTTGGTTGATCGCTGTCATATCCCCTGTGTTGTGACTGGGTTTGAGGCGTTGGATATTTTACAGGGGATACTGATGGTGCTGGCGCAGATAGCGCGAGGTCAGGCACAGGTGGAGATTCAGTATCGCCGATTTGTCACCATGGCTGGGAATCAGAAAGCACAACGCCTTTTGGCTCAAGTATTTGAACCCTGCGATGCCAATTGGCGCGGCATTGGTGTCATAGCTCAGAGTGGCTTACGATTACGCGCTGAGTATACTCGTTTTGACGCAGCGCAACAGATTGCCACTGAGGTGGAAGCGCCTCAAGAGCCAGTGGGATGCTTATGTGGTGATGTTCTGAAGGGGATTTTGTCGCCCGCCATGTGCCCGCTATTTGGTGAGCGTTGCACACCGATATCGCCTGTTGGTGCGTGTATGGTATCGAGTGAAGGGGCGTGCGCTGCCCAGTATCGTTTTGGTCACCACAGTTGATGGCGTCGCAAAAAGTCCGCCCACCTGCGTTGCAGCGTTAGATCAAGACCTCGACATACTCTATGTATGCCTTCGCCCTCGATCAACCACTACGCCTTGGGGTGCGCAGTTTTTGCTTAGCCATCTTACAAGAATTTGCGAAACCATCAATATTAAGGAGCCGTTGCAACGTGGATAGCGATATTATTTTATTGGGTCATGGCAGTGGTGGTGAAATGAGTCATCAATTGCTCGAACAGCTTATTATCCCCATTCTCAGCGGTAGTGCTTTCAGTCAGCGTAACGATGCTGCGGTGATCGACTGTCCAACACGCCAGTTAGCCTTTTCTACCGATTCTTATGTGGTTGATCCGATCTTTTTTCCCGGCGGCAATATTGGTGATCTGGCCATTAATGGCACGGTGAACGATCTCGCCATGCGCGGCGCAATACCGCTGGCGATCTCAGTCGCTTTGATTTTGGAGGAGGGCTTGGCTGTTGACGATCTGCGCCGAATCCTCGAATCAATGGCTGCTGCTGCGCGCCACGCTGGGGTCGATATTGTTACTGGTGATACCAAGGTTGTCCCTCGCGGTAGTGTTGATCAGGTGTTTATCAACACCTCAGGAATTGGCCTGTTGAACGATGGTGTGTCCATTAGTGGCGATCAGGCCTGTGTTGGTGACCGTGTTTTGATCAATGGCACCATTGGCGATCATGGTATGACCGTTTTAGCCTGCCGTGAGGAGTTGGCCCTGTCGACCACGCTTGAAACCGATAGTATGGCGCTTAATCATCTTGTTGCCGACCTGGTTGCCACCTTTGGAGGTAAAATTCATGTCCTACGTGATCCAACACGCGGCGGCGTGGCCACCACTCTCAAGGAGATTGCTCTTCAATCTCAGGTGGCAATTCAATTGAACGAATCCAGTTTACCTGTTAAGCCAGCCGTAAGTGGTTTAAGCGCGTTGCTCGGTCTTGATCCACTCTTTGTTGCCAATGAGGGTAAAATGCTGGTGATTGTTGCTGCCGAGGTGGCAGACGAAGCCGTGGCCTTGATGCGTCGTCATTCAGTGGGGTCTGATGCCGCCGATATCGGTGCCATTGGTGGTGATTTTGAGGCGGGTAGTCTTATCTTGAATACGGCTATCGGTGGACAACGACGGGTCGAGATGCTCAGTGGTGACCTGCTGCCCCGTATCTGCTGATGGCTGAACCGGTGCAAAGGTTACGCATTGATTTAACTGGCGTGGTTCAAGGGGTGGGCTTTCGGCCGTTTGTTTACCAATTGTCTCGCCGCTTCAAGTTCACGGGTTGGGTTGTTAATAATAGTTGTGGCGTCCGGATAGAGGTTGAGGGGGCGCAGAAAAATCTCGATCTTTTTTGTCAGCAATTACGCCAGCAATTACCCCCTTTGGCACGCATTAACTCGTTGGTGACAACGCCCCTCTCATGTCAATTGTCAACGTCGTTTGAAATTCGTACTAGTGAACGTTTCACAGAACAAACAGCCGAAATCACTGCTGATAGCAGTGTTTGTGGCCAGTGTCTTGCCGAGTTGTTCGATTCAGAAGATAGGCGTTATGGCTATCCGTTTATTAATTGCACCAACTGTGGGCCACGTTATTCAATCGTCACCGCCATCCCTTATGATCGACCCCAAACCACTATGGCGCGCTTTGCGTTGTGTTCTCGCTGTCAGCAGGAGTATGACGATCCGAGCTCACGCCGTTTTCATGCCCAACCCAATGCTTGCCCCCAGTGTGGGCCGCAACTGTCTTTATCTGATGCTGATGGGGTGTTGCTCGACCAATGTGATCCGTTGCAGGAGACCATTCGATCGTTGCGGGCGGGAAAAATTGTCGCCGTAAAGGGGCTGGGAGGTTATCACTTGGTGGTTGATGCCAGTAAGGATGATGCCATTAAACGATTGCGCCAGCGTAAACAGCGTGATGAAAAACCCCTGGCGGTGATGTCGGCTGATCTGGATCAGGTGCGGCGTTATGCGACTCTGAATGATGTCGAAATATCGCTACTAACTGGGGCGGAACGACCCATTGTCGTAGTCGCTCATCGCCATGATTCACCGCTGTCAGCACAGATTGCGCCACGCAATCGAACAATTGGTGTCATGTTGCCCTACACCCCTTTACACCACCAGCTATTGCGCGATCATTTTATCGCCTTAGTGATGACCAGTGGCAATCGCAGTGATGAGCCCATCGCCTATGGAGATGACGAAGCGCGTTCACGCTTACAGGGGATTGCTGATCTGTTCTTGTGTCATGATCGTGAAATTCATACTCGCGTCGATGATTCTATTGTCCAAGTGGTCGCCGGTCAGCCGATGATGTTACGTCGCTCGCGTGGTTATGTGCCGCAGACGATAGAGTTACCGGCGCAGCTGTGTGCTCCTGGTGTGACCACCCTTGCTGTTGGCGGTGAACAGAAAAACACCCTCTGTTTGTTACGGGGGCGGCAGGCCGTGTTGAGCGAACATATTGGCGATTTAACTGATCCCCTCGCTTTTGCTGCGTTGTGCCGTGCACGCCATCATCTGCAAACATTACAACGCGTTGAACCGCAGCAAATCGCCTACGATCTTCATCCTGACTACACCAGTAGCCGTTATGCACGTAATCAGCCTCAGCACGGTGTTGCCGTTCAGCACCATCATGCCCATTTGGCCAGTTGTATGGTTGATAATGGTTTAAGTGAACCCTGTATTGGCGTGATCTTCGATGGCAACGGTTATGGGGATGACGGTCACATGTGGGGAGGAGAGTTTTTGCTCGGCGATCTATGTGGCTTCAAGCGTCTGGGGTATCTTGATTACGTTGCCATGCCCGGCGGTGATGCGGCAACACGGGAACCGTATCGGATGGCCATAAGTTATCTGCGCCATAGCTTTGGTGTCGATCTTCCCGATATTGAGCTACTGCGTCAGCTTCCCGCTGAGATGCTGACATTGATCCTCCAGATGATTGATAAAAAACTGAACACCCCGTTGACCTCAAGCTGTGGCCGCTTATTTGATGCGGTTGCCGCTTTATTGATGGTGCGTCAACAGGTGAGTTATGAGGGGCAGGCTGCTGTTGAACTTGAGCAGCTCATCGAACCGCACCAACTTGACTGCACCGATGTGGAGCCTTACCCTATTGAGTTGGATGCTGACGCGGTTGGTAGTCCTTTTATTTGCGATGTCCGGCCAATGGTTCGCGCCATCGTTGCTGATATCGAAATGGGGGTTTTGACTGCGACGATCAGTCGCCGCTTTCACGCGAGTGTCGCTAACATGATTGTTGCTGGGGCGTGTCACATCCGCAATCGGCACCACGTTAATTCTGTTGCGTTGTCGGGTGGGGTGTTCCAAAATCGCTATTTGACCGAAATGACGCTAGGTTTACTTCACCGTGAGGAGTTTGAGGTCTATAGCCATCATCGTGTTCCTCCGAATGATGGTGGCTTGGCGTTAGGTCAAGCAGTGATTGCTAGTTTATCAAATAGACCTGACGGCTGTACTGATTAATCGGTTTCGAGTTCAACAAGGCGTAACTCTGTTCCTTGCTCTGGTTTGATAAAAAAACCGCCACATTCGATACAGGCTAAGCTGGCAGAATTCATCTCCCGTTGCTGCTCGCAGTCGGGACACCACCCTAACGCAGCAATTGGGACGATCTTCAGTGTTGATCCCTCTAGTATCGTTCCTTTAGTGCAACTATCATAACAAAATGCCATTGAGTCCGCGATGACGCCACTAAGGGTGCCAACTTCAATGGTAATGCTTGAAATGTGGCGCGCGCCATGTGTGAGTGCTTGGCTTTGAGCGAGAGAAACTAATTCTTGAGTGATGGCGAGTTCATGCATTGGATTAACCTTTTAGCTCTTGGTTCATTAGGTCGTTGATCTTCGTTAATAATTGACAGTGTATCATTTTGAAGGTAAGAATATCTAACGTTATAGCGTATACACCATAACTACGATTTCCTTTCCATATAAGATAAATCTATTTGACCACTGATTTAAAGGAGAAAAAGCCAATGGCAAAGATCATCATTGACCCTCTTACCCGCGTTGAAGGTCATTTGCGGATTGATACTCGAATTGAGGATGGCAAGGTGGTCGATAGCTGGTGTAAAGGGGAGATGTTTCGTGGCTTTGAAACCCTTTTGCTCGGTCGCGACCCTTTTGATGCCCCTGTTATTACTCAGCGTATTTGCGGTGTTTGTCCCGTGAGCCATGCGGTTGCTTCAAGTCTTTGTTTAGAAGATGCCTTAGGAATTGTTGTCCCTGATAATGGTAAAATGATGAGAAATTTGGTGCTTGGTGCTAATTACCTTCAAAGTCACATTCTCCATTTTTATCAACTCTCGGCACTCGATTTTATTAATGTCGAAGATATTCTCAGCTATACAGGTCGTGATGCCAAGCTCCTCGAAGTTCAAGAGTGGGCCAAGCAAGAGTTAAATAGCAATCGAGTCCTTCCCGTTGCTCCCTTTCTACCAAAATCAAAAGGGGATTACCCTAAAGATAAAAAGTGGAACCTTACCGCCTTGGGCCATTACTTAGAAGCCCTAGATATGCGTCAAGAGGCTCACAGTATGGCGGCGCTGTTTGGTGGCAAAATGCCTCATACAGCGAGCTTACTGCCCGGTGGTGTGACGACCGGTGTTGATGCGGCAACGGTGGAAAATTTCCGTAGTCGCTTGAAAAAGATTAAACGTTTTATCGAAACAGTCTATTTGCCTGATATTTTGGAAGTTGCTCGTCTTTATCCTGCGTATGCAAATATTGGTCGCGGTGTTTCCCGTTATTTAAGTTATGGCGTTTTTCAAGAGGGTAGCGGAACGTGGTTGCCAGGTGGTGTTCTTAAGGACGATGTCCTTAGTCCTTTAAATACCGATTTGATTGGTGAAGATGTCAGTAAATCCTATTATAAATCCTCGCCAAGTGACCACCCTTCAGCAAGTGTAACAACAGTTCAGCAACACAAAGAGGGCGCTTATACATGGATAAAAGCACCGCGTTACAATGGTGAATCTTATGAAGTAGGGCCGTTAGCTCGATTGCTGGTTGCCAGTGCCGCAGGGGATACTGAAGTGACCGCTGCCGTTGCTGGTTTGTTGAAGAGCTCAGGGTTAAAGAGTTCACAACTCAACAGTGCCCTTGGCCGTCATGCAGCCCGCGCTTTGGAATCATTATTGGTAGCGCAACGGATGGAACGTTGGCTCGATGCTCTCCAACCCGGTCAGCCGACGGTGGGTAAATACCATGGCAACAAAGATCGCAAAGGTGAGGGCCTTACTGAAGCACCTCGTGGCGCATTGGGTCATTGGATATCGATAGAAAAAGGGAAAATTGGTGGTTATCAAAATGTGGTTCCCAGTACGTGGAATTTCTCGCCGCGTGACGCAAATGGTTCTCTCGGCCCAGTAGAGCAATCGTTGATTGGCACTGATGTTGATCTCAGTTATCAGGGCCTCGAAATTGCGCGGATCGTTCGCTCTTTTGATCCCTGTATTGCTTGTGCAATCCACTAATTAAACCGATTACCGCTGACCAAGGAGAGCTTGGATGAAACCTGTTTCTCGAAGAACCTTTCTTAAAGATGCTGGAATAATTGTTGCTGGAATGGGACTTTCTACGACATTAGTTCCTCAAATCGCGCACGGATTAGAGGAGATGTCCACTGGCCGAGCCCCGATTTTGTGGCTGCAAGGGCAGTCTTGTTCAGGATGTTCTGTTAGTTTTCTCAATAGTAGTAATCCCGGCCCTGCTGATCTGTTAACCCGTTACTTGTCGTTATATTTTCATCAAACATTGAGTGCGGCAACAGGGGTAAGTGCCAATGACGCGTTGGCGACAGCGATCGACAAAGGTGGCTATATTCTTGTGGTTGAAGGGGCTATTCCCCTTGGAATACCTGAAGCGTGCATGATTAATAATGAGAGTTTTTACGAGCTGTTTCAACGCGCTGCAAGCAAGGCTAAGGCGGTTGTTGCCGTTGGCGCCTGTGCCAGCTTTGGCGGTATTCCTGCTGCGCCACCTAATGTGACTGGTGCTACTTCGGTTCAGGGTGCGTTAAAAAAAGCTGGGATGAACCCCCCTGTTATCAATCTTCCTGGTTGTCCGACCCATCCCGATTGGACCGTTGGTAATTTGGTCCATGTGCTGAAAGTTGGTATTCCTGAGTTGGACCAACATGCTCGGCCTAAGCGAACCTATGGCCGACTTCTTCACGATCAATGTCAATTTTTTGCCCAATATCAAGCGAAAGAGTTTGCCCAGCATCCCGGGGATCAGGGTTGTCAGTTTAAACTTGGTTGTCAAGGTGTCGTTACCCATAGTGATTGTTCTCTGCGTGGTTGGAATGGTGGTGTTAACTGGTGTGTTCGTTCGCGCTCAGTGTGTGTTGGTTGTGCTCGTCCTGAGTTTGCTCGTGATCGTGATTATTCTTTTTACCGATTCAACGACACCGAGCATGGTGCTTAATAGGGGGAACTAAAACGATGCAATTAAAGACGATTCGAGCAAAAGTCAGTTTTCTAGTCGCCCTGTGTTTATGTCTTGTGTTTAGTGCGACGGCGTGGATTAGCGGTAGCACCAGTGTTCGAAGTTTAGATAGGATTTCTAGTCAAGCTATTGATGCGCTGTATATTGCAGGTAAGGATAATGCTAAAAATACCTTTGCCAGCCTTGAGACGGGTACGGTCGGTTCTCTTGAGCGCGGTGAGATGTTTGTATTTAGTGAACTGTTGACCAGCATGGGTCAGATGAAAGGGGTGTTGGAGATCGGATTGACCGATCCGACGGGCAAGATCACCTACAGTAGTAACGATGCGAGTATTGATACGGTTTTGCAACAGCAACTTTTTTCAGATGTTGTGAGTAATGGTAGTCATCTTTTTGAACAAGAGGTTGGCGAGACGATCTATTTAGCGAAACCACACTTAATGGAGTCGGATTGCTTACGTTGCCATACGAAGGCGAAGCGAGGTGAGCTTTCTGGGGTACTGTTTGTCCATTATGATCTATCAACTGTCCATGCGTTGAAGAATGAGATGATGTCGATTGCCGAGCAAAGTACCCGTTCAAGCATTAAAATCAATGTGATAACTGGGGTGGTTGGCCTCCTTCTCGCGGTACTTAGTTTATATTTGATGCTTGGTTCTTTAGTGCAAAAACCACTGGAAAAGGTACGTGTAGTTATTGAACAGATCAGCCTTGGTCGTCAGTCTCAACGTTTGAATCTTACTCAGCAGGATGAGATTGGTGAAACAGCGCGTAGTATGGATCAGTTAGCTCAGAGTCTTGAAACTGAAGTGGTTGCAACGATTGAGCAACTTTCTCAGGGAAATCTATGTGTGACCGTTGCTCCGCGTGATCAGGAAGATGTGGTGCTGACTGCTCTGAATAAATTGTGTACAGATATGAATGGGGTGATTGGTGAAATCGATTCCGCTGCAGGACAGATATCCAATGGTGCTGATCAGGTGAGTGATACCAGCCAAAGCTTATCGCAGGGGGCCACCGAACAAGCTGCAGCGATGCAGCAAATTTCAGCATCAATAAATGAACTAAGTGGCCAAACTGGAGCGAATGCTGACAATGCCAAGGCTGCTAATGCACTAACTGAAACAACAAAGAGTCAGGCTGAGTCAGGTCAAAGTCAAATGCAGGAGATGGTGCAGTCGATGGTTGCCATCAACCAATCGAGTCAAAATATCTCTAAAATTATTAAAACGATTGAGGAGATTGCCTTTCAAACAAATCTGTTGGCGCTTAATGCTGCAGTTGAAGCGGCTCGCGCTGGACAGCATGGTAAGGGATTTGCTGTTGTTGCTGAGGAGGTGCGAAATTTAGCCGCACGTAGTGCGAAAGCAGCTCAGGAAACAGCACAGATTATTGAAGATTCGGTAAGTAAAGTGGAAGATGGTGCCCAGTGTGCCAATGATACAGCGGTGTCGTTGGAAAATATTGTCAATGGTATTGCGAAGATTACCGATCTGGTTTCAGAAATCACGGTTTCATCTACCGAACAGGCTGAGGGAATTTCTCAGATCAGTACGGGTTTGACGCAAATGGACAAGGTTACTCAGCAAACTACAGCGACCTCTGAGGAGAGTGCTGCTTCTGCTGAGCAGTTGGCTGCTCATGCCAACCATTTACGTCGTTTGATGGAACGTTTTCAGACTAGTTCAACTTCTCAATCGCGGTTGTTGCCACCATCGTAACAAATCTGAATTATAACGGTATCCAAGGGCCGCTCAATCTTCATTGATTGGGCGGCTTTTTTAATGCGATGGCTTTGGGCTGAACCCTGTTGGTAGCGGTGGGGTAAATGTGTTAATTTGTACGATGATTAGCTGCCATATGTAGTGTGCAGCGTGACCGAGAAAGAATCAAATGGCGAAGTTTGTTTTAAAATCAGAATATGAACCTGCTGGCGATCAACCGACTGCTATTGCCGAATTGGTTGAAGGGGTTAACGATGATGCCCGTCATCAGGTATTGCTCGGAGTAACGGGTAGCGGTAAAACCTTTACCATGGCCAATGTCATTGAACAGACTCAGCGCCCTGCACTGATATTGGCTCACAATAAAACCCTCGCCGCCCAATTGTATGGTGAGTTTCGCGAATTGTTTCCTAATAATGCCGTCGAATATTTTGTCTCTTATTACGATTACTATCAACCTGAAGCCTATGTTGCGAGTACCAATACCTTTATCGAAAAAGATTCCTCTATCAATGAGGAGATTGACAAATTGCGCCATAGTGCCACACGCAGTCTGTTAACACGGCGCGATGTTATTATTGTCGCCTCGGTGTCGTGTATCTATGGTCTTGGTTCGCCAGAAGCTTATTTCGGTATGTTGGTCGGTCTAGAGGTGGGGATGGAACTCGACCGCAATACGCTGTTGCAGCAGTTGGTTGACATCCAATACCAGCGCAATGATACCGATTTTCATCGTGGTACCTTTCGGGTGCGCGGCGATAGTGTTGAGATATTCCCCGCCTACGAGGAAGACCTTGCCTTGCGGATCGAGTTTTTTGGTGATGAGATTGACGCCATCAGTGAGATCGACCCGCTGCGTGGCATAGTCATTGATAAGGTGAACAAAACCAGCATCTTCCCCGCCAGTCACTATGTGGCGACTCGGCCGACGTTAAAGAAGGCGATTAAGAAAATTCAGGATGAGTTGCAGCAGCGGATCACTTATTTTCGCGAGCGTAATCAATTGGTCGAGGCGCAGCGGATTGAGCAACGCACCATGTTTGATATCGAGGTGATGGAGGAGATGGGCTATTGCCAAGGGATCGAAAACTATTCGCGCTATATGGATGGCCGAGATGTGGGCGAGGCTCCAGCGACCCTATTTGATTATTTCCCCGATGATGCCTTACTGTTTATTGACGAAAGTCATGTCAGTGTATCGCAGGTGGGGGCGATGTATCGTGGTGACCGTTCACGCAAAGAGAATTTGGTTGGTTATGGTTTTCGCTTGCCGTCAGCGTTGGATAATAGGCCGCTTAAATTCGAAGAGTTTGAGGGCAAAGACCTGCAAACGGTTTATGTCTCGGCAACTCCAGCGGATTACGAACTGGAAAAAGCCCAGGGTGTGGTGGTCGAGCAAATTGTTCGACCAACGGGCCTACTTGATCCACCAATTGAGGTGCGCCCTGCTCAGCAGCAAGTCGATGATCTCGTCCATGAAATCCACGCCACTGTAGAGATTCAAGCGCGGGTTTTGGTGACCACCATGACCAAGCGGATGGCCGAGGATTTGACCACCTACCTGCAAGAGTTAGGGATTCGGGTGCGTTACCTTCATTCCGATATCGATACGGTTGAGCGGATGGAGATTATCCGTAATTTGCGTCTAGGGGAGTTCGATGTGTTGATCGGTATCAACTTGTTGCGTGAAGGGTTGGATATCCCTGAGGTGGCGTTAGTGGCCATTTTAGATGCCGATAAAGAGGGATTCTTGCGTAGCGCCCGCGCCTTGATTCAGAGTTGTGGACGCGCGGCACGGAATTTAAATGGACGGGTGATTATGTATGCCGACCGGGTGACCAAATCGATGAAAGCGTGTATCGATGAAACGGAACGTCGTCGGGTGCATCAACAAGCGTACAATGAAGAGCATGGCATTACCCCACGCTCGGTGTCGAAATCGATGCGCACTATCCTTGAAGACCTCAAGGGCGATAGCGGTGAGCTGTTGCGGGTTGCCGAAGAGTTGGCAGCGTGGAAAAATCCAGCCCAGTTGCGTAAAGAGATCAAAGTGGTTCGCAAGCAGATGTTGGCCGCAGCGTCTGAACTTAATTTTGAACGGGCTGCGGAGTTACGCGACCAACTGTTACGGTTGGAAAAACAGGAGTTGGGATTGACGGATTGATGTGGAGTTGTTTCATAGGATGTTGGTTTTTTATGCGTGTCGGGTGTTTCGCGTGAACCTTTAGCCCCCGATTGCGTCCAACGTTGTCACTTGACTTCCCGCACTCAGGGTCTAAAGGCACACGGGGATGGCGGTTTTCGGTTATTTTAGAATTTTAAATAGCATGATATTTATAGGGAGTAATTAGCATGGCAAAATATGGCTTTATTGGTACGGGATTAATGGGCAACGCGATGGCGTTGAATCTGATCAATGCGGGGCACGAACTCACCGTTTTTAATCGCGATGCGAGTAAATGTAAAAATCTCGTTGAAGCTGGAGCGAAACAAGTGGGCACCGCCCTCGAAGTGGTTGCCGCAGCGGATATCACCTTTTGCATGGTTTCTGATCCGCAAGCAGCGTTGTCGGTATGTTTTTCCCCTCATGGTGTGATTCAAGGGATTAGCCAAGGCAAGTGCTATGTCGATATGTCCACCGTTGATCCGCAAACAGCGGAGAAAATTGGCATCTCGGTGCAAGCTCGAGGTGGTCTGTATCTTGAAGCTCCGGTATCGGGATCGTTGCAACCCGCTAAAGATGGCCAGTTGGTGATTATGGCTGCGGGTGATCAAGCGTTGTGGCAAAAGGTGCAACCTGCCTTTGAGGTGATGGGCAAGAAAAGTGTGTTTCTCGGCGAAATCGGTGCCGCAGCAAGTATGAAACTTGCGGTCAACATGATGATGGGCAGTATGATGTCGGTCTTTGGTGAAGCGATGAGCCTTGTCGATTCTTGCAACCTTAAAGGGCAAGACTTTCTCGATATCCTCAGTGAAGGAGCGTTGGCCTGTCCAATGTATGCTGGTAAGGGAGCGGCATTGTTAGGCGAGAATTATAGTGCTAATTTCCCCCTCAAACACTTACAAAAAGATTTACGTCTAGCGATTCAGATTGGCGATGATAAGCAGCTTCCTTTGCCCTCTGTTGCCACTGCGAATGAGGCATTTAAGCGCGCCTGTCAGCTGGGCTTGGCCGATGAGGATATGTGTGCCGTGGCAAAAACAGTTAAATAAATGTAGAAACTTTCCAAATTCATCATGGCGATGTTGATGTGGAAAGTGTTCATG
>LGOV01010311.1_pt2 | contig 17850 bp, 15 predicted proteins | sample 469881 | NCBI WGS metagenome assembly LGOV01 (sample SAMN03857199, study PRJNA290197) | marine sediment metagenome | biome: marine cold seep biome; feature: cold seep; material: marine sediment; isolation source: sample #5579, elevator 3A push core 41 containing 12 cm of sediment... ...
TTCTCACCATAAAACAATCGTTTTTTTCATTATTTCCAGATCAAATTATCTGATTTTTTTCTTTCAATTTTGATATTTGAATGTTCTTAAGCTAAAATAAAGAAAGATAAATCAGACAGTTTCATAACACTCACTGTGAAAAGTTCAATAAGTATTAAACTTTCCATATCTCTATGTTTTCACTAATAAAAAAACTTGTATTTTTATTAGTGAAAAATTACAATTAAATTTATATCTATTCTAACCTAGCCAAATACTTAAATATCATGTTATAATTATTCATTATCATTTATAAACAATCATTTAATCCATTAAGTCCTAATCAGACATCCATTATTTTAATGAAAGGAACTACATCATGGAAACTATTGATAACATGGCGATGAATGCACAAACAAATAATGAACTTTTTTCGGATTTTGTTATTAAACAAAAACGTTTTATTATACACTGTGCATTTTTAGTAACACATCACTATATCACCATTAATGATGACGAATGGTCAATTGCCCTTATTGGTTTTTCAAATGCTGTAAAATCTTATCATTTAGAAAAAGGCCATTTTTTATCCTACGCCGAATTAATCATAAAACGACATCTTATTGACTATTATCGATCGATGAATAAATACAACCTTGAATTATCGGTTAATCCCAGTATTTTTGAAATAAAACCAGATTCATCTGACGATAACATTGGGCTGAAAATTGAAATCTCAAAAAAAATAATAGCAAAAACAGATTCCTCAATTAAATTTGAGATTGAATCTATTAGCACAATTTTCCAAGGCTATAATTTTAATTTTTACGCTCTTTCAAAATCTTCTCCAAAATCAAAAAAAACAAAAGCTGGATGTAAACAAGCTATCTTATTAATACTTAACGATGAAGATATTATGAACGAACTTTATGAAACAAAACGCATCCCCTTAAAAAAAATTCAGAAAAACACAAACCTACCCCGAAAATTATTAGAACGACACCGTATATATATAATAGCAGCAATAGTAATACTTTCCGGAGAGTATCCCTATTTAGCTGAATATATACCATTCAAAGGAAAGGAAGGTGTATAGTATGAAAGCGGTTATTGTTGAAATTCGTGGAAATACTGTAATCATGCTTTCTAATGATGGTTCTTTCATAAAACGCAAAAACAAAAACTACGAAATTGGACAGGAGGTCGAAATTAATATGATAAAAACATTTAAATCAAAAAGAACACTTCTCGTTGCTGCAATTGTAAGCTGCTTAATGCTTGTCTTTGGTGGAACTGCTTATGCATATTTTACACCAACTGAGTATATCAGTCTTGATGTAAATCCATCAATTGAATATTCAATTAATACCTTTAATCGCGTATTATCTGTTGTTGGTGTTAATGATGATGGTAATACCATTGTTAACTCACTTGAAGTTAACACCTTGAAAAATAAGGATATTAATGATGCTATCTCGTTAACCCTTACTCAAATTATTAAATCGGATTATTTAAATAATCCTGAAAATGCAGTGGTTATTACAACCTCTTCAAACGATTCTGTAAAGGCAATTGAGCTAGCCAAAGATCTGAAAAACACTGCTGATGCAACGTGTAAAGAAAATGATTGTGATGCCGTCGTCAATGCTGAAGCTGTTGGTGCTGAGCGTGTTTCTCAGGCAAAGGAACTTGGGGTTACTCCTGGGAAACTAAACCTTGTGGAAAAACTTATTAAAAGTTCACCCGACTCAACTTCTATTAATAAGGATGAGTGGCTTAATAAATCGGTAAAAGATATTATGGCCCAAACAAAAGAAAATAAAGAATACGAAAAAAATGTGAATGAATCTCAAAACAACGAAGATCTTCAACAAAACCAAGAAGAAATTCGCAATATGGAATCCAATCAAAACTCAAATCAATCAACTACTCAATCTAACACTGGGAACCATGAAACCCTGCAGAATCCTTCTCCACCAGACACTAATTCTTCGGAAAACAATAACAAACAAAACAATCCTACTAGTAATGAAAATTCTAACACCTCTAATGACGCTGTTAATAATTCTCCTTCTAGTAATGACAATGGATCTTCTAGTAATAACACAAATAATTCAAATAATGGCAATAGTAAAAAATAAACAACTTATTCTAGTACCTTGTATTAAAAAAAGGATTAGCTTTACTAAAAGCTAATCCTCAGAACATCGACAAACCCCGTCCCGACTAATTGTTAATCTGTTGGGCTGACAATTCGGACAGGCTACCGCCTGTTCGCCTTGAGGCACATGGTCTGACCCCTAGGTCACACCATGATGCACAATTGGTCGGGACTACTTTATATCTTTGTCTACAGTCTATCCTCTTTTTTAAATTTTTTTTATTCTAAAAAATTTTCTTCATTATTTATAGGGTCGTAATTGCTTGGGCTTCACACCATTGTGTTGGGGCTTCATCCTTTGAATATTGGTACAAATTTACTAATTCAATTCCTGAATCGTCTTGGTTTGGGGTAATCACTACAAAGGTACGGACGGGATATCCTTGGGCATTATCGATCCATGTGCCACTATTTGCGTAAATTCTTTTCCCCCCTTTACCATCTGTCATCGCTTTAATATGGGCAACATGGGTGTGACCAAATACAACAATTTTCTTTTCCGGATCGATATCAAAAAATTGAACTTTCGCTTGATCATCGGTTAACTTTGGAGAAGCTGCTCCAATGATTGCTTGAGTAACAGGAATCTTAACTTTTACTTGATTAATTGTTTGTCGTTCATCCCATGTATCTTGAATCCCTTTATATAAAACCGTATCGATCTTACCATTTTTTTTATCAAAATAAGGAACGCACTCATTAATCGCATAATCTTCTGTAAAACCATCAATATTTGTTTTCAATACCTTTTCTGCTAAGCCTTCTTTTACTGGCAAAGTTGATAATATTCCCTTCCAACCTTGATAATACAAAAAATAATTATATTGGCTGTCATTTTTTTTGTTGGGCTCTATTTCTGGGAAAACATTATCTGTTTTTGGATGTCCTTCAATAACAGAGGTTGTTGCAATCCGAGTAAAAAAATAACCTGGTGGTAAAATAGATCTGCCATTTTGGGTAATCTCTCGGTTTGAAATGGGATCTGGTGCACAAAAGATATTGTATTTATGCCCATGTTCAATAACAATTTCTGAATCCTCTCCTGTAATATAGGATCCTAAACCTTGTAATTGATCTCTTGCTTGATTTATTCCTGGGAAAATTCGATCAACATCTGAGCTTTTTAATAAAATATCGTGATTTCCTGGAACATAGGTCACTTTTATGCTTCCTTCTTTTATAATCTCATTAAATCCATTAATCACGTTTTTATTATTATTTGCAACCATATCGAAAAACTCTGCTTGTGAATCAGGCATTTCATAATCCATTGGTAAAAACCACTCATCGAGTAAGTCTCCCCCAATCACTAATTCTTTTATATTCGGTGATTTTTTAACTTGTTTTAAAAAGGATACTAAATGATGGCGATTATTTTTTGTTTCAGTAAAGGTATCATCTACTCCTAAATGCAAATCACTAATAATCAGAATCTGGAATCGGTGATTCTCTAATTCTTCAATATTTGTAAAATTAAAATCATAATTTGTCGCAAAGTATCTACAATAGTTGTCATCAATTGTATTGCCTATTTTAGATTTCAAATCCTTTGATACACTAATTTTATATTCTTGCCCTTGTTTAAATCGTGTGATTGTTGTATTATTGATTCGAATCGCACAGGGATCATAGAGATCAATTTTTACCACGCATGGTAGTTCAATCGAATTTCCTTCGCGATCGATTCGGTACAGCTTAATTGTATCGTCTATGGTTTTTATATCCAGCTCATCGCTGAATTTTAACGTAATGGTCTGAATACTATCATTAACTGGGGGATTATTTAGTTCCTCCGACATTAAAATATTCGATTCGATAATCATTTCTTTTGGGCTATCCAAAATGGTTGGATAGGCACCAAGTACGGAATTAGCAATCTTCAAACACCTAAGATTGAATTTTTTTGTGATTTTCATAAGTGACACTCTTTCTGAACAATTTCATTTTGTTACTATTTTATTAACAATCAACACATATCTTCTACATCTCTAAGAAAAACAGTTAGTAATAGTCTCTTGACTCTACTAACTATTTTGTTTGTCTTATCTGTTTTTTATCTTATTATTTTTTCTTTTTTGCGCTTCTTCCATAATATTATTAAGAGTCAATAGCAATGGATTACTTTGACTACTGCTAAGGGCATCTTTGGAATAAATAAGTCCTGTCATGGAATTAGCTTCACAGATATAAACTAATTCCAGCATCCGTAAAGCAGCAGATTTCAAAACATCCTGAAGCACACGCGTTTGTGTATCTTCAGGAATATTTTTCATAAAATAGAAGCTTTTAATCAATTTTTCATTAGACATTTTTTAATACTTCAGGAATGCTATCGCTTCTTTTATCCCCAAAGATGTCTTTCGAAATTTCTTCCGGCATTCTATCTTTTGGCATTTTAGCACTCTTTCTCGATGGTTAAAATGTCTGTGAATCCTGTCATATCAAAGACTTCTTGTATTTCAGGTTTCACATTTTTTATTACTAATTTCCCCTTTAATGCTTTTGCTTTTTTTTGTATTAATAGAATCACCCGCAATCCTGCACTACTTACAAAATCTAAATTTATAAAATCTAATACGATATCAAACCCATTCATTGTATAATACTTTTCTAGGCTTTTTTCCATCTCTGGTGCCGTATTTGTATCTAATCGCCCTTCCATACCTACCAAATACCGTCCCTGATCTTCTCTTACATTAATTTCCATTTTTCCTCAATTCTCAAATAGATTATCCATTTGTTATTATATTTTTAAACTTAGTATCGTAATATCATCGGATTGTTCAGCCCCTATTACAAAATCGTCGATACTCTTAAATATCCGTTTTACAATCATCATTGACGATTCTTCTTGATCATCACCATTTAATTGTTGTAATAATAAATCTAGGGAATACAATTTGAATTCCCTATTCGTTGCTTCAGTCACGCCATCTGTGAAAATAAAAAGTTGATCTCCCTTTTCCAAATATGTTGACTCTGCCCCATAATCAATATCTTCCATCCCACCTAGAACAAAATTAACATTGCATTCGAGTTCTTTAAACGGATTCTCTTTTCTTTTTATCAATGGTGGATTATGACCTGCATTGACATATTTAAATTGCTTCGTTTTTATATTTAATATTCCTATAAAAACTGTTACAAAATAACCTTCTGAATTTCTTTCACATAATTGATTATTAACACTATTCATCGCTTTTTCAATATCAATTGTATCATTTATTCTACTTTCTAATAAGGTGCTCGTGATCATCATAAACAAACCTGCTGGGATACCTTTACCAGATACATCCGCTACAATAAAACAAAGGTGATCTTGATCTACAAAAAAATAATTATAAAAATCTCCCCCCACTTCTTTTGCCGGAATCATTTCTCCATAAATATCAATCCCTGCTTCCTGACTCACTTCTTGATCATTGTGTGGTAATATGGATTGTTGTATGCGTGAGGCAACATTCAATTCTGTCGTTAATTTTTCTTTCTCTCTTGCTGTTGTTTCTATTTCTGCTGTATAGAGTTGCAATTGATCAATCATTTTATTAAACGACTCCGCAATAACTTGAATTTCAGGATTCGCATTTATTTTAATTTTTTGTGTAAATTTATTATTTGAGCTTTTTTCTATTCCATTTTTTAAAAACGTTAATGGTGTAATTATTTTTTTTGTTAAATAATATGAAAAGCGAAAACCAATTGTATTAATCATAACAATTGGAATGACTAACATATTAAATAAAAACAAACTAGGATCCATCGCAATACTACTAAAGTCAAAATATATCCCTACAAAAATTAATATAAGCAATACACTTCCAATTGCAAGAACATAAGAAAAATAGTATAAAGCCAATAATAATTTTATTACCATTAATTTTTTAATACATTTCTTAAAATATAAAATAATTGGAATAATCATGGAACATACAATCACATTTGAAATAATAATTGGAATAATCATTTCAATTATTTGGGTATGTATATTTGTATGCAGTATCGTTTCATCAATAATAAGAACATATATCATTGCAATAATATTGATCCCAAATAAATATATATATAATAATGCAATCTTTTGAGGTTTATCAATTATTTTTTTTCTTTCTGGGAAAAGCCCCATTAGTAATCCATATAAACCATTTGCAACACTATAGGTTAATAGATTGCTCATAATTGTTCCTGTAAAATAATCGCCAATCATGTTTCCACCAAATCCAACTATAAAACCAGAAATCGGTCCTAGAAAATACCCGACCAAAAATGGAATAATAATTTGAATTCGAATACTAAATCCAGCCCCTTGATAAACACTAAAACTAAATAACAAATGATTCATTGCCCCATAAATCATCAACCAAAGGATTGTTTTTACTATTTTCCCAATTATTGGATGTTTTATTTCTAAACGTTTATACGACATTATTACTTCCGTCATTTTTGAATTCCCTTTTCTTTAATCTGTCTATTAAGAAACTTTCTCTCTTACCAATCTGATTTTTATGATATTGATTTATGATTGTGGTGTCAAAACTCAAATCATGCCATTTAGCATACAATATATTGATTTTAAAACGAGATTTCAGTCAAAATGTTGTATGTAAATCCTATCAAAATTACTTTTTACACCCTAACCATTTATACAACTTTAAAATATTTTTATTATTTTCATAATAATATTCAATACGATCCATACTATTTTTCACCATAAAAATTCCTAACCCACCAAGCTCTCGTTCCTCCAAGTTTTTATCAACCTCTGGTTCCCTTGCTTTTAACGGATCAAAAGGAATTCCTTCGTCTTTAAATATGATGATTATTTCATCTTCAATTATTTCTATCTCTACTTCAACAGAACAATTTTCATTATTATCGTAAGCGTATTTAGCAATATTAATGAATATCTCCTCACAAACCATTTCAAAAATGTGAACCTTAACATTTTGAGGCGCATATTTTTCTAACATCATTCGAATAAAATAATAAAGTTTATCTAAATTTTTATTCTCCGCCAATAAAATAATTGATTTTTTCATATTCTTCCTTTTAAATGATGATTTTTACTTATAATATCATATGCAAATTTTATTCGCAATGCTGATTTTAAGACACATTTTTTACTGAATTTTATTATTTCTAATCTTTTTGTCTTTAATTTCATTTTATCCACCTCAAGACACATGTTAATTATTTTAAAATCAATTAATTCACTTAAATTCATCTTTTTTGTTCTATAACAAAAAATTATTTTTTCTTTTTTGTTACAGAAAAGATACCTTTATGCAAATACTAATTATTTTGTAAATTTTATTTACGTTTTGTTTACATTTATGTTTTTTTATGCTAATATTGTTGTAATTGAACAAATAACGTGACATTATTTTATAAACTGAAAGGGATATCATGAAAAAGAACTCAATTATTACACTTATTTTAATCTTACTTATTTTACTAACGGCTGTCCTGTTTTTTAAAGGCTGTGGTCAACAAACAAATGAAATGAAACTTTACGATGTATCTGGAAATTATACTGAAAAAGCCACCTATAAAAATGGTAAAATCACAGTTTCCGATGTTTCGATTGAAAATGCAAGTTTCACTGGAAATGTTTTAGTTGATTCGTCGTTAAATGACGGAAACCTACATTTAACAGATTCCAATGTTGTTGGTGATCTATTAATAAAAGGTGGTGGAGATGCTATTTATATTGATGGCGGAAGCTATCAAAGTATTTCCGTTGAAAAAGAAAATGTAAAAATAATTTTTCTTGGAAATGCAACAACTGATTCAATTTCTATAAACGCAAATTCAACACTAATTGTTGGAGGAGCAAGCACTGTTACAACTATAATTATTAACCAAAATGGCTCTGGAAGTAAAATTTCAACTGAAGATAATGGCATAATTAATACGATTAATGCAAACTCCCAAGTTGATCTTATTCTAAATACTCCAGGGAAAAACATTTCTTTTGGGTCAAACGCAACAGCCTCCACACTACTCGCTACTCAAACAATTGATAAAATACAAACTGAAGCTGAAGTAAGCTTAACCTTAAATGATAATCTTGGTTTACTCATTATTACTAAAAATGGTAAAAACACAAGCGTAACACTCAACAACGATGCTGTTATTGCTTCAATTGGAACCGATGCTAAAACCCTTATTAATGGGCAAGGGAGTGTCACCGCTGCCACAACAAATAATAAAGATAATTTAACTGGAACCATTGTTCCTGATACTATTTATATCTCACTAACCCCTATTGTTTCAAATCCTTCTGGTGGTTATATGATCACACCTTTAACGACAACTGTTGCTAATAAGCATGAGACTTCATTTGAATCGTGGTCTAAAAATAATCCTTGGTATCATTCTCAAACAAATACAATTACTCCAAGTGTTCTACCAATACCAGTACCAATACCAGTACCAACGCCAATACCAACACCAATACCAACACCAGTACCAACACCAGTACCAACACCAACTCCTATACCTTCTAAAATTTTAGTTTCTGAAATTTCGATTACGCCTCAAACAGCTGATCTTATTATGGGTAATACCTTAACATTAAAAACAACGATTCTTCCTAATAATGCAACAGATCAATCCGTTACATGGAAGTCCTCTGATTCTCGTATTGCGACTGTTACTAATGGTATCATTACTCCGATCGCTAATGGGACTGTAACAATTACTGTTGAAACTGTCGATGGGAAAAAAACAGCCACCTCAACCATTACTATAAAAACAAATATTACTGATATTACAATGATTGATTCCATTACAACGTCTAATCAAACTGTTTCAGAAACGATTGATTTTGATGGAGACTATATTCTTCCGATCGTTGTCGTTGTGAAAGGCTATTCCAATGAAACCTTCCCTTGTTCTGTCAATTGGGAACCTGTAACAGCCGATACTACAAAAGTTGGTGAAACAATTTATTCTGGTACATTAACCCTACCTGAAGATTATATTAACACTGATGATATCAAACCCTTAATAAAATTAACAGTCCATCCTCGGCCACTTATTACGATCGATTCTAAACTCACTTCCCAACGGATTTATCTGTGTGGTACGCCTGCTCCCCTTACAATCAAAGCGTCTGTATCTCAGGAAAAAACACTTCAATATGCTTGGTTTAAGCGAATCTATAATAATGATCATACCTACGTAGATACGGATATAAATAATGTTACTCGCGCAACTTACACTCCGCCTCTTTCTGAAGATCCGGGTAGCATTTATTATTATTGTAAATTATCTACCGATAATGCAATTCCAATCACAACTCTTGTTGGTAATATTGTAACAGGAAGTGATCTTGCTAATCCCATTACATTAGCAGAATTGCCAGATGTTAATTTACAACCCGTTTCACTAAGCGATATTACCCCTGGTTCAAAAATCACCTTGTCTGTTGATGCGAGTGTTACAGATGGTGGATCCTTAGCTTACCAATGGTATCAACAATCTGATCCATTCAATGCTGATGGCACCCTCATTCCTTTAGCAACAACTGCTTCAGTTAATCTAGATGCCTCTGACGATCCTGGAGTTACCTATTATTATGTCGAAATTACCAATACTGAAATTGATACTTCTTCTGTAATCTCTGTTAGTCTTCCTGTGAGTGTTACTGTTATTTAAATAAATCAATTCATTAAAAAAGCGATGATCTGAAAATCAGATCATCGCTTTTGACTGTAGATAAATATAAAATAGTACCGATAATTATTAAATCATAGTGTGTGCATCAAGGCGAACAGGCGGTAGCCTGTACGAATTGCAAGTATACAACAGATTAATAATTGGTCGGTACGGGGTTTGTCAACAAACTGAAGCTATTATCTGACGCGTCAGATAATAGCTTCAGTTTTCTTTTTAACGACTTATTGCATTTCTACAATAAGCTCTCCTGATTGAACGCTTTGTCCCTCCGAAACATAAATTCGTTTTATAACCCCATCTTCACTAGCTACCATTTCAGTTTCCATTTTCATCGCTTCTACAATAACTAAGGCTTGATTTTTTACAACATGATCGCCTTCATTAACCAATACTTTTAATACGGTTCCTGGAATACCTGATCCAATTTGTTGTTTGTTTTTAGGATCTGCTTTAAGCATTGTAATCTTTTCTTTCGCTGAAAGACTGCGTTTATCTTCTACATATATTTCGCGACGGAATCCATCCACTTCAAACATCAATGCGCGCATTCCTTCGTCATTCGTTTGTCCAATTCTAACTAATTTTATTATGAAACGCTTTCCCTTTGCTACTTCAACTTCAACAACTTCCCCTTCTTTAAGTCCATAGAAAAATGCATGACTTTCCATTCTCATAAAATCACCATAATCTTGAATAAATTCAACATAGTCTTTCATAACTTTAGGATATAATGCAACACTTAAAACTTCACGATCATCTAAAACATAATTATAATTATCTAAAAACTCATGTCGTAACGCATCAAAATCTTCATCTGGTAACAATGTCCCTGGACGAACCGTAATCGGCTCAATTCCTTTTAATACGATTTTTTGAAGTTCTGGATCAAACCCACCTTCTGGCTGACCAATCATTCCTTTATAAAAATCAACAACTGAATCCGGATAAGATAATTCTCGTCCTTTTTTCCGAATGTTATCACTTGTTAAATCATTTTGTACCATAAATATTGCTAAATCACCAACTACTTTTGACGATGGTGTTACCTTAACAATATTTCCAAGCATATCATTGGCTTCTTTATATTTATCTTTGACTTCTTTAAATTTATGTCCCAAACCAAAACTTTCAACTTGACCACGCAGATTGGAATATTGACCACCTGGAATTTCATATTTATATATTTCCGTTGATCCTGATTTTAATTCGGATTCGAATTTTCCATAAACTTGGCGTGTACTTCCCCAATAATCAGATAATAGTTGTAGTTCATCTTCTTTTAAGAATGTATCACGCGGGGTATTTTTAAGTGCGGCTACAATGGAATTTAATGCCGGTTGTGAGGTTAATCCACTTATTCCATTAAGTGCTGCATCGGCAATATCTGCTCCAGCCATACTACCAAATAATACAGTTGCCACACCATTTCCTGTTGTATCGTGGGTATGTAAATGAATTGGCATTTTCACTTCTTGTTTTAATGCTGTAATTAACTTAAATGCTGCCCCTGGTTTCAATAAACCTGACATATCTTTAATGGCTAAAATATGCGCCCCTGTTTTTTCAATTTCTCTCGCCATTTTTAAATAATAATCTAAATTGTATTTTGTTTTAGAGTCATCTAGAATATCTCCGGTATAACACATGCTTACTTCTGCAATTTTACCTGTTTTTAAAACTTCTTCAGTGGAAATTTTCATTCCTTCCATCCAATTTAGAGAATCAAAAATTCTAAAGATATCAATCCCACTTTTTGCGGATTCTTTTATAAATGCTCGGATCACATTATCGGGATAATTTTTATATCCAACAGCATTTGCACCGCGTATCAGCATTTGAAATAAAACATTTGGTACACGACGTCTGAGTTCATCTAAACGTCGCCAAGGGGATTCTTTTAAAAAACGATAAGCAACATCAAAGGTTGCCCCTCCCCACATTTCTAATGCAAATAAATCTGGAGCTAATTCAGCGGTTTCTCGAGCAATTTTAATCATATCGCGACTTCTTACGCGTGTTGCAGCAATGGATTGATGGGCATCACGAAATGTTGTATCACAAATCAATAATTTATTTTGTTCTTTAATCCATTTTACTAAACCATCTGGACCTTTTTCATCTAAAATCTGTTTAGTCCCAGACTTAGGCGCCTCTTTTGAAATTTCTGGAATAAAAGGTTCATCAAAATCAGGTTTATTTCCGAATGTTTCATTAACAATAATTTCTCCAAAATATCGTAAAACATTGGATGCCCCATTTTTATGTTCTTCAATATTAAACAATTCAGGGTGATCGTCAATAAATTTAGTATCACATTTTCCACTAATAAATATCGGATGTTGCAATACATTAATTAAAAAATCTTTGTTTGTTTGTACCCCTTCTATTCTCATTTCCTTTAATCCTCGCACTGCTTTCCTGCGGGTATCTTCAAAAGTTCGAGAAAAAGCGGTGCTTTTAACAAGCAAACTATCATAATATGGAGAAATTTCTGCTCCAGTAAAACCATTTCCACCATCTAAACGAATACCACAACCACTGCCTGTCCGATAAACATCCAAACGCCCTGTATCTGGCATAAAATGATTTTTAGGATCTTCTGTTGTGATTCGACACTGAATCGCAAATCCACGTGTTTCGACCGCATCTTGACTTGGAATGCCAATTTCTTTTGAATGTAATGGCAACCCTTGGGCAATAAGAATTTGAGATTGAACCAAATCAATCCCAGTTACTAATTCTGTCACGGTATGTTCCACTTGAATGCGTGGATTCATCTCAATAAAATAGTGATCACCATTTTTATCAACTAAAAATTCAATTGTTCCTGCATTGCGATAATTAACAGCATTCGCTAGTTTTATTGCATCTTTACATATTGCTTCTCTTTGATCATCATTAATACTCAATGATGGGGTAAACTCGACAATCTTTTGATGCCGCCTTTGTATGGAACAATCACGTTCAAATAAATGAACAACATTTCCATAATTATCTCCTAGAATTTGAACTTCAATATGCTTTGGTTCTTCTAAATACTTTTCAACAAAAATTGTTCCATTTCCAAAAGCTTTCGTTGCTTCACTTGTTGCAGAATGGAATTCTTTTAATACATCTTTTTCATCTCTTACAATCCGCATACCTCGACCACCACCACCGGCAGCAGCTTTTAAAATAATTGGATATCCCGCTATTTTAGCAAATTCAATTGCCTCGTCATCTGATGTAATTGGTTTTTCAACACCTGGTATTGTTCGAACTAAAACTGATTTTGCAACAATTTTAGATTGAATTTTATCTCCCATTTTTTCCATCATTTCATGGGTTGGTCCAATAAATACAATTCCTTCTTCTTCACATCGTTTAGCAAATACTGGATTTTCTGATAAAAATCCATAGCCCGGATGAATAGCATCCACTTCTTTTTTCTTGGCTAAGGTAATAATTTTATCCATATCCAAATAAGCTTCTACAGGACCATTTGTTCCTGTAATTAAATACGACTCATCCGCTTTTGTTCTAAAGAGAGACAAATTATCTTCTTGGGCGTAAATAGCCACAGTATGAATTCCTAGCTCTTGACAAGCTCGAATAATTCGAATAGCAATTTCTCCACGATTTGCAATTAATACTTTATTAAATTTTTTCATATTACCTACTACTTTCTTAACGCATGTTTATTCACAAAAGGCCTTGTCTTTAAACTATTTTAATTATTATATTAAAGTTTCATCAATAATAAAAGGCATTTTTTTATTATTATCTATAATTTTTCATTTATTTTAACAAATCCTTATTCCATTTTTTAAATCATGGTTTCTTTTCATCTTTATTTCTCGATCTTGCCCTTTTATTTTCTTTAACTCTTTCTTTATTCTTTCTCTCTTTTTCTTCTTTTTCCATTCGTTCTCTTTCTAAACGCGAAAAGCCATAGCGTTTTTCAGTTTCTTGCTCTAATTTTGAATGATTTGAATAGATCGTCTTAGAGATTTGATTCACAATAAAATAACCAGGAACAACAATCAGGATTAAGATCACAAGCATTGTTATATTCATTGTTATTTCCTATTTTAACCCCTCTTTTTTGTCTTGAATCCATTTCTTTTGATAACTTTTACTGCTATCCATTAAATCTTGTAAAAATACTTCATATATCTGTTTATATTCACTCTTTTTTAATTGATCAACATTCTTTTGTATGATTATTTCTTCACGATTTTCATCGAATATTTTTTCATTGTTATTGAATTTATATTCAGAAACCCTCTTTATACAATCCATTCTTTTTTCAAAAAGCAACCGCATTTCTCCATCAATTTCATCAATTGTTTTTCGAATATTTTCTAATGACATCATTTTTCTCCTTCTCTATCCTTTATAATAAAAAATCGACTAAACATATTGCTGTTACTGCTTCAACAACTGGAAACGCACGCACTACAATACATGGATCATGACGCCCTTTTATTTCTAAATCAACATTTTTATCTTCTGAAAGATTAATTGTTTTTTGTAATTTTCCAATTGATGGTGTGGGTTTCATCGCTACTTTATAAACCATAGGCATGCCATTTGAAATACCGCCATTAATTCCGCCATTATGATTCGTGGTCGTTTCAATAGACCCATTATTAATTCGTATTGGATCATTAACTTCTGATCCTCTATCTCGTGTTAAATCAAATCCGCCACCAAATGTAACACCCTTAACACCTGGAATTGAAAAAAGCAAACTTGATAATTGGCTTTCAATGGATTCAAAAAACGGATTCCCAATCCCAGCTTCTAAACCAATAACGTAACCTTCAATGATTCCTCCAACTGAATCATCTTCTTTCATTGCCTTTATTATTTCGTCTTTCATTTCATTCTCTAATTTTGGATTAAATAACGGAAATTTGGGATTAATGATCTGATTTTTTAAGTCGTTATAGGCTTTCCAATTTGGAAGATCATCGTCGCTAATATTAGCAATTGAAAAAATCCGACTACCGATTTGAATCTCTGGTTTGATTACCTTTAAAACCTCTTTAGCAATACTACCTGCAAAAACCAACGGTGCTGTTAGTCTCCCCGAAAAATGACCACCACCACGATAATCTTGAAATCCTCCATATTTTATGTTGCTGACATAATCAGCATGCCCTGGACGCATAATATCCTTCGTTTTTGAATAATCACCTGAACGTATATTCTCATTTCGAATTAACCCTGTTAATGGTGCACCTGTCGTCTTTCCATTAAATAATCCACTCAAAATTTCGATTTGGTCCTGTTCTTTTCTTGGTGTTGCTAATGGATTTCCCTTTGCTGCTCTACGATTCAACTCATCTTGGACACGATTTAAATCAATTTCTATTCCTGATGGTAACCCATCAATGACAGCCCCAATGCCATTGCCATGTGATTCGCCAAATATTGAAATTTTAAATCGATTTCCCCATGTTGACCCCATGAATCTCACCTCCCATTGTTTTAAAATCTTCCCAAAAGTGAGGATATGATTTTTTTACTACTTGAGCATCTTCTAAAATTATTTTTCCATCACTCGCAATCGATGCCATCGCAACTGCCATTGCAATGCGATGATCATTATGACTTTTTACCATTCCACCACTAAAATTATTTATCCCTTGAATAATAAGTCCATCCTTTGTTTCAGTGATCTTTGCTCCAAGAATATTTAAAACATCGGCTGTTGCCATAATACGATCGGATTCTTTGTATCGTAAACGTTCACCATTAATAATGCGTGTTGTACCGCTACTTAAACTTCCAAGAACCCCAAGTATTGGGACTAAATCTGGACATTGGGAAACATCGATTTCAATCCCATGGGTTTTTTTATTCATTATTGTTATCTCATTGGGTTGGATTTTTATCTTTCCACCCATTTTTTTAATAAGATCAACAATGACTTGATCTCCTTGTTTTGAATTCAAATCTAAATCTAAACAATGAATTTCTTCTCCAATACTTCCAGCAACTAACCAAAATGCGGCTTGAGAAAAATCCCCATCAACACGATAATCACACGATTGATACTGCTGGTTTCCTTTGATATAAAAGCAATGATAATCATCATTAATAATACTAACTCCAAAATTTTTAAGCATCTCTATCGTAATATCAATATATGGTTTTGATTCTAATGGGGTCGTTATTTCAATAACGGAATCTTCTACAAGTAAAGGAAGTGCAAAAAGAAGGCCTGTTATAAATTGAGAACTCACGGATCCTTTCAAGGCATAATTTCCAGGCAGTAATTTCCCTTTCAAAAGCAAAGGTAAATCTTGTCCATTAATTAAATGCTGATAATTGATCTTTTTTTCTTTAAAGATGTCATAATAGGGTGTCATTGGTCGGGTTACGAGTCGTCCTTTTCCCTTTACAGTAACGGGCTGATCTTGTAACAATAATATGGGAATAATAAAACGTAAGGTTGAACCTGATTCGTTACACTCAACCTCATCTGTTCTTAATTTCACCTCATCTGTTCCTTTTATTCTTAGGGTATAGCGATGATTTTTTTCTTCTTCATATCGTATTATCCCACCAAATGCTTCGACTGCCTTGCATGTAGCCCACATATCTTCTGATAATAAAACATTTGAAATAATACTTTCACCTTTTGCTAATCCCGCCGAAATAATTGCACGATGACTCACACTTTTTGAAGGTGGAATCTCTAATGTACCTTTTAATTTTTTTGGTGTGATTTCAATGTTTTTCATACCTAATCCTCAACTATTTTTTTATAATCATTTTTACCTAAATAACTCGATCGCTTGTTTTTTATGCATTCTCACTATTTCTGCTTTACCAATTTTTTCAATTGCACAAATATGCAAATAGTCTTTTTCAAATTTTTTATCCGTAAATAAAATTTCTTGCACTTTATCAAGTGGCATATTCGGAAGCTTTGTTGGTAAACCATACATTTCTAATATTTCAATAATACTATTATAGGCTTCTGGCTGTGTAATGCCTTCTTCTACTGTTTTTCTAGTAATCTGAGCCATTCCTATTGCAACTGCTTCTCCATGTGAATATTTTTTAAATTTATAAAACGTTTCGACAACATGCCCAACGGTATGTCCAAAATTTAATATCCGACGTATTCCTTGTTCATGTTCATCTTCTTCAACAATATTTCGTTTTATTTTACAACATTTCGTAATAATTTCTTCCATATCCTCAATCAGATCTTCATGGTAGGTATATCCCATTAACTTCACAAAAAGACTTGCACTGCTAATACATCCATACTTAATCACTTCAGCCATTCCATCAATTGTATAATGATCATCGAGTGTCTCTAAAAAAAGTGGATCAATTAAAACTGCTTTGGGTTGATGAAATGCTCCAACAAGATTTTTGCCATAATCTAAATTGATCCCAACTTTACCACCAACACTACTATCAACCTGAGCCAATAGTGATGTAGGAATCTGTATTAAGTCAATTCCCCTCAAATACGTTGCTGCACAAAATCCACCTAAATCTCCTACAACACCACCACCTAAAGTTAAAATTGCATCACTTCTAGAAATATTGCAATTGACTAACTCATTATAAATAATCGCTGTTTGTTCTAATGATTTACTTTTTTCTCCCGGTGGAATGATAATACTATATACTTTTGGTCCGGCTAATCGAACCTGTTGTTCAATCTCTTCTAAGTACTCTTTTGCAACATTTTTATCTGTTATAATTACAATCTTATGATAATTAGAAAACAGCACTTTCATTTTTGATAACCGGTCTTTTAATCCTTTTTCAACAATAATTGGATACTGATGTGTATTTTCAGTTTTACATATTAATTCTTTCATAATTAATTAATACTCCTTCATAGTTTCATTATTCTATTATATCATAATTTCTGATTATAAAAAATCCGTCTAAAAAGACGGACTCAGTTTGTCAATAAACCCCGTCCCGACTAATTGTTAATCTGTTGTGTGCTGACAGTTCGGACAGGCTACCGCCTGTTCGCCCTAAGGTACACAACATGATGTAACAATTGT
>LGOV01046859.1_pt1 | contig 17776 bp, 7 predicted proteins | sample 469881 | NCBI WGS metagenome assembly LGOV01 (sample SAMN03857199, study PRJNA290197) | marine sediment metagenome | biome: marine cold seep biome; feature: cold seep; material: marine sediment; isolation source: sample #5579, elevator 3A push core 41 containing 12 cm of sediment... ...
TTTTTTATAAAAAACAATAATTTTATTTGCATACCACCTTAAACGATAGTTAATTTGTTTTTTATTGTAAAAATATATAAATGGGTATAGAAAGTTTTTTAGACATATTTCTTTTGGTGGGGGGAGCCCTATCCTCTTTATTATCGATGTATCTTATTTTTTACCCATCAAAACTATATGCAAATAAAATTCTTGGGGTATTAGCTTTTTCTTGGTCTGTTACTGTCTTTGGATTTGTGATTCAATCACCAAGTTTCTTTTCAGTGTATCCTCATTTTTATGCTACTTTAGATGTTTTTGCACTACTGTTTTTTCCTTTAATCTACGTTTACATAAGAACATATCTTTATGTTGATGCACGAAATATTTTCAAGTACATTATTCATTTTTTACCTTCCGTTCTTTATCTGATTGTCTTTATTCCATTTTTTATTATAGATAAAGAAACAAAAATAGCAATGATTACTAATAACGGGTTGCCTGAATGGTATCATTCGATGCAATCAGCTTTTAATTTAGTTATTATTGCTCAAGGCATATTTTATACTATCTTATCATTAAGAAAATTACACCATTTTCAATATTTCAGAAAAACAAGATTATCAAGTTTTCAGTTAGCATCTTTAAGGTTGTTGAGATTATTTGTAATAATAAATATGTTTTTATGGACTTTAGGAACCTCTGGTGCTTTTATTCATCTTATGAATATTAACCTTACTATTGATTTGTTCCGATTGTTTTATTTAGGACTTACTATATTAACATTAGTGTTAGGGGCTTTCACTATTCAACGACCAGAATTTTTTTCGGAAGAAGAAGATATAATTAAATATAGCTTTGGACAAAAAGAATTTACTGATAATAATGAAAGAATAGTTGAAGTTAAAAAGATTAGTGATAAAGAATTGTTGATTAATTGTATCGAAAAGAATAAGTTTTATCTTAAACATGACCTTAAAATGCAGGATTTAGTAGAAGGTACTGGGTTGTCTTATAAAAGAATTTCAGAAGTTCTTAATAATGAATTGAAAAAGTCTTTCTTCGATATGATTAACGAATACAGAATGCAAACAGCAATTACCTTGATTAAAACTGGATTTCATAAAAAACATACATTACTGCATTTAGCAGAAGAAGCAGGTTTTAATTCAAAAACCACTTTTAATAGAATCTTCAAAAAATATACTGGTCAAACTCCAACAGAATATATTCAATCTAATAAATTTTAAAACTGTTTATAGAGGTCAGTAGATACATTCATATCTAAACACTAATAAAACCCAGTACCTAATAATAGTTGATAGATAGAATTATAGTTCTAAACTGAAGTGTTTAATAAATAATACTCTGTGTATATTTGTGTCTCCTTTGTGACCTCTGTGTTATAGCTTTTTCATAAAGAGCCACAAAGAAGTCACAAAGAAGCACTAAGCATATTTTTAGAATATAATTTTGTTACGATTATTTCAACTTCAAAAGACTATGTAACTATCTACTGACCTCAAACTGTTTATTTCCTTCAATTTTTATCTACTACTATTTTCGTGTAATACTATGTAAATAGTAATTTGTGTATAATATCACTTGTTTAATCATAGATATTGATCTGTTCATCCTAAATAACAAGTGTTTTATCAGTTGCCGTGCAAGTAGCTGAATAGCTACTAGTTACATTAAGGAGTGCCAATTAATACCTTATATTTTCCTTCATTGGTACACTTCATTTCTCATTGGTTCACTAAAAAACATAGAGTTTGGTTAAGATTGTGCTCGACCAGTGATAAAACTGGAAACTAATTTTAATCTTTTAAAATCTTACTAAAATGAGAAAAAAACTAATACCATTTTTCTTTATTGTTTTAGCAGTACTTATGGGAGGCTGTGAAGCTAACGATATAGACGATCTGCAAAAGCAAATAAACGGCCTTACTGAAAAGGTAAATGAGCTTGAAGAAACACAGCAAGCAGCTTTATTAGCTGAAATTGCAAAACTTCAAGCAGCGTTAATAGATATGGAAAGCAGCTTGACAGGAGCAATTGGAGATGGTGATGCTGATTTATTAGCAAGATACCAAGCTTTATCTTCCAACCTAGAATTATTGCAAGAAGAGGTAGAGAGTAATAGTGCAGCTGTGTATTATGGAAACTTATTAACCGACGAAGATTTTGCTGCATTTTTAGCTCAAGAAGCTACTATTGTAACAGGTAAAGTGATTGCAACAAGTCAAAGTCATGTTGATGCTATTGCNNGGTAAAGTAATTGCTACAAGTCAAAGTCATATTGATGCTATTGCTGCCATGAAAATGGTTGGAGGTGACTTAACTATTGCAGGAGGTACTACTATTGAGTTGGCTGCTTTGCAAAATATTGGAGGTAACCTTTACCTTGCAGGTATCTCTGAAGTAAGTGCTACTGTGAAATTACCTTTATTGGCATCAGTTGGTGATAATGTAAATATTGTTAACAATAGTGCTTTAGTATCATTAGAGGCAGAAGCTCTTTTGTTAATAAATGGCAGTTTGGAAAGTATGGAAAATCCAATGTTGGAAACATTATCATTCAGTTCTTTAGATCNNGATCAGGTAAATGAAGTTTATGTTAACGAGTACCTGCCTAACGATCCTAATTATATTGGCTTAGGTAGTTTAACTAACTTAGATCTTTCATCTACTAATGTACTTGGAAATGTTGAAATACAGTATATAAGTGGTGGATCACTTAGTATTGGTTCTATTGAAGGCGACTTCTATTTAGGTTATACAAAGCTTACTGAACTTGCATTAGCTTCGGAGACTATAAAAGGTGATTTTACTTTTGTGTATAATGGAAACCTTACATCTATTGACTTTTCTGTAATAAAATCTATAGAAGGAAATGTAACTATATCTAATAATGCTACCTCTTGGTACGATTTCGGTGCTCCAACTGGACTTACAGAATTACCTGCTTTTGAAGCTTTAGAATCAATTGGTGGAGATGTAACTGTAGAAAGCAATGGTTATTTAACAAGTCTTGAAACATTCAATAGCGTTACAACTTTCACTGGGACGATAATTAAGTTCTCAGGAAATGGTAACGCAGGTGGTGGTGCTTGGTCTGTAAACAATACTAATGGAGATAATGAATTAGCTTATATCAATGTGTTTAATTCTCTAGTTGATGGAGGCCCTAGTAAATATACGAAGATGGATATTTATGTGTGGGAAAATACACTTTGGTTTAATGGGTTTGAAGCTCTTATTGAGGCTAAGGATATTACTTTAAACGTGAGTGGGATTCTGGACAGTGAAACTTGGGCAAATGGACCAACAAAAATTGAAGGTTTTAATGTAATGACAGCTTGTAAATCTTTGAAAATAAACGCAACTGATGCTGAGGCTTTTACAGCTTATGCTGCATTAGATAATTTTAAAGGTTATGGAGTTCCTAATTGCCTCGTTCTTGACATGCCAAAAGATTTAGAAGTTGGTATGTGTAGTATGGCGAATATTTTGAATAAAATCAAAAATGGTGATTTTGATTCTAAACCAGCAATTTTTAAACAAAACTGGCAAGAAGTTGAAAAAGAAATTGCCGTTGATCAATTATTAGCACCATGTGCTATTTAAAATCTTTTTAAAATTTATTCTGCACCTCATTTAAGAGGTGCAGTCTTAACTCTTTTCAGAGTGTTATTAGACTTTTCGTTAATGAATATTTATTTATTTTTTGACTTTACACAAGCTTAGCTGTAATATCATTATTGCTGTGCTGAAATACTAACAGATGACAATGAAAAAAATTATAGGTGTAATAGTACTGCACTTTTTACTCGTAACTTCTGTTATAGCCCAGAGTTTTGTAGTTGAAGGAACTGTGGTTGATAATACAGGAGAAACCCTACCAGGAGTGAATGTTTTGGTAGAGGATGCTAATATTGGAATAGTTACAGATTTAGATGGTAATTACTCCATCGAAATACCTTCAAAAGATGCTACTTTAGTGTATTCTTTTATGGGAATGGTAACTCTAAAAGAAAAAGTTAATGGACGTAATAAAATTGATGTTACGTTGATAGATGATAGTAAAGTATTAGAAAATGTTATAGTTGTAGCCTATGGTACAACTACAAAAGAAGCCTATACAGGTGCTGCACAGGTTGTAGAAAGTAAAGTCTTAGAAGACCGTCCGGTTACTTCTTTCGAAAAATCACTACAAGGTACTACAGCGGGGTTACATGTAACTAGTAGCTCTGGACAACCAGGTACAACCGCAACCGTTAGAATAAGAGGAATAGGATCGATTAGTGCTGGTAGTTCGCCATTATATGTAATTGATGGCGTTCCTATGTCTGGCTCATTAACCGATATTAACCCTAACGATATTGAAAGCTTAACAGTTTTAAAAGATGCTGCAGCGTCTTCGCTTTATGGTTCACGTGCTGCAAATGGTGTAATAATTATCACAACCAAACAAGGTAAGGCAGGGCAAACAAAAATTTCTTTTAGTAGCCAAGTTGGTGTTGCTAGCCGTGTGTCCGATGGTTATGGTCTAATGAACTCTACCCAGTTTTACGAACACAGCTGGTCTGGATTGTATAACTCAGCTTTACTGGATGGGAAAACAACTGAAGAAGCTAAAGCAATAGCACATGATAAAGTTATTGGAATTGTAGGATTTAATCCTTTTGGAATTGAAGATCCTTTGGATGGAAATGGAAAATTGAAACCTGGCACAAAAGTTATTACTGATACTGATTGGAGAGATGAAATTTACAAAACCGGAATTATACAGAATTATAACTTAAATGTATCTGGAGGTAATGAAAAAACTAAAGTATTTTTATCGTTAGGATATTTTGATGATAGTGGAACCACGTTAAACTCAAATTTTACAAGATATTCAGCAAAAGTAAATGTTACACATGAAGTTAATAAATTTATAACAGCAGGTGTAAGTAACCACCTTTCTTTTTCAAAAACTAATGCTCCTCCTGGTGGTTCGCAAGGATCTAATCCTGTTAGATCAGCCGAAGTAATAAATGCTGCTTCACCAGTATATAATAATGATGGTAGCTACAATTGGGAAAATAAAGCCATTTTTGACTTTAATCCAGTTGGATTAGCAGAATTAGATCTTTATGAATATCAAGGTATGCGTGCTTTGGTTAATACTTATATAAATTTTAATATTTTACCATCACTTTCTTTTCGCACAACTGGTGCAATTGATTATAGTAATAATAAAGGTGTTAATTATTATAACCCTTATCATGGTAATGGGGCAGGAGTTAATGGAAGAAGTTCAATGTCTCGTTCTGATAATATGGCATGGAACATTTCAAATATTTTTTCTTGGACACAACAAAGAGATAATTCAAGTTTAGAAATTTTAGCAGGACAAGAAGCACATGGTGAAAGCTATTCTGCATTATCTGCAGGAGTAACAGATTTTTCAATTGCTGGTAAACCCGATTTGAGCTGGGGTGCAAAACCTGAACCACCTGGTAGTTTTACTTCGGAGTGGAATATGATTTCTTTTCTTGGACAAGCAAAATACAATTATGGAGGACGTTATTATTTAAGTGGAAGCTTAAGAGGTGATGGAAGTTCTCGTTTTGGTAAAAATAACAAATTCGGTTTATTTTATTCTGTAGGAGCAAGTTGGCGTATTACAGAGGAAAGTTGGATGCCTGAATCAGACTGGTTAAATAACTTGAAAATAAGATTAAGCTACGGAACATCTGGAAATAACAATATTGGTAATTACGCTTCTTTAGGCTTATATGGAAGTGGAGCTAACTATGGCGGTTACCCTGGATTAACTCCAGTACAATTGCCAAATAATGATATAGGTTGGGAAAAAATAGCAAGCTTTAATATTGGATTAGAATCTCGTTTTTTTAATAGACTAGATGCGACTATAGAATATTATCAAAGAGACTCTAATGGCTTGCTATTCTCTAAACCATTATCTGCATCAAATGGATTTGGCTCAATTACTACTAATTTAGGAGCTATGGTTAACAATGGATTTGAAGCTACTTTTAACTATGACGTTGTAAGACTTGAGAATTTTAATTATTCAGTAAGTTTAAATATTAGTACTAATGCAAATAAAGTAACAAATCTAGTTTCAGATCGTATTATATCAGGTACAAAATTATTGGAACCAGGTGCTAGTTTGTATCAGTTTTATATGCAGGAATGGGCAGGAGTGAATCCTGAAAATGGACAACCAATGTGGTATGTAAATGCTCAATCAGACGATCAATTAGAAAATACTAATCCCCAATCAGCATTTGCTGATCCACATGGTACGGGAAGAGATGTGACAAGCGTTTATACTGATGCTGAGAGAGTAAGATTAGGAACAGCTTTACCTGATGTTTTTGGAGGATTTACTAATAACCTTTCATATAAAGATTTTGATTTAAGTTTTTACTTCTACTACAGTATCGGTGGTAGTGTATATAACAACGATTATGCTGTAAATATGCACGATGGTACGCAAGCTGGAGGAAATTTAGCTGTTGATGCATTGGATGCTTGGACACCTAATAACCGATATACCGATGTTCCTCGTTATGTGGTAAATGGTACCGATCAAGGTAATGAGCTCTCATCACGTTTCCTTGAAGATGCTTCATATGTTCGCCTTAAAAATATCTCATTAGGATATAATTTACCAAACACTTGGAGTAAAAAAATTGGACTACAGGGTCTAAGAGCCTATGTGTCTGCTGAAAATTTATTAACCTTTTCAACATTTAAAGGGTTCGATCCTGAAGGGGCAATAAATGGTACAACAAGTAATTCAATACCTGGNNACCTGGTGTTAAGGTAGTTACTATGGGACTTAAAATAGATTTATAACAATTGGTTAACGATATTATGAAGATTTTAAAATATATTCAGAGAAGCCTAGTATTAGTAGTTGCTTTATCAATTACTTCATGTAGTGATAAATTCCTCGATCTAGAACCAAGCAGTTCTATTGCAGACGATGAAGTTTTTGAGTCATACCAAACAGCTAATTCGGCATTGGTTGGAGCTTACGATCAATTAAGTAGTCCTGCATTTGAGGGATTATATATTACTATAATGTCAGACATTACAGGAGAAGATGTAATGATTAATTCTGTAGATAATTGGAATTGGTTTATAGCTGTTTACCAATTAAATGTTTTGCCAAATTATTTTTTTGCCGATAGTCCATGGTGGGCAGGATATAAGATTATATACGATGCCAATCAAATAATTGCTAATGCCAGAACCATTCCTGATGCAACACAGGAGGATAAAGAAAGACTTGAAGGAGAAGCTAAAGTTATTAGAGCTTTTGTTATGCTTAAGTTAGTTCAAATGTTTACTCCAGCTTATATTGTTGACAAAGATGCTCCATCAATTTTATTGGTTACAGAACCTAGAAAACATACTGATGAAGATTTACCTAGAGCTCCTCTTTCTCAGGTTTATCAACAAATAGAAAGTGATTTGCTATCAGCTATTACTCTTTTGGAAAATAATAATGATAAAGGCTTCTTTGATAAACGTTCTGCACAAGCAGTTTTAGCGAGAGCCTATTTAAATATGGGGGAGTGGGAAAAGGCAAAAGATATGTCTATCGAAGCTTATGAATCTTTGGCTTTGGTAACGCCAGCAGGTTTATTCGATGGTTTTTATTACCGAAACTCAGAGACCATATTTACAGTTGCCTATACACCAGAAGACAATAATACTTATTTATCTATACCATCATTTTATTATCCGGTTTATGGATATAGTTCTATGCGAGCTAATGACCATTTTGTTGATATGTTCTCAAAGGGTGATGTTCGTTCAAGTTATTTTTTAATGGAACCTCAAGTTGATGAAGATAGACACTTAATTGTAAAGTTTTTACATAATCAATCTGTAGGTAATGCTGAAAGAATTAGTATTAGAGCATCAGAGATGTATTTAATCGAAGCAGAATGTAAAGCAGAGCTTGGAAATTATAGTGAGGCACAAGATGCTTTGTATGTTATACAAAAAAGAGCTAATCCGAGTATACAAAAAAGTAATAAAGTAGGGCAAGATTTAATTGATGAAATTTTGGTAGAGAGAAGAAAAGAGCTCTTTGGCGAAGGTTTCAGATGGAACGATATCAAGAGAAAACAAAGTAGATTTGTACGTGAGGGTGACCATTGGGTGAAATTTGATTTTGGACCGGAGGATAATGATTATTATAGATTAACATATCCAATACCACAATCAGAGATAGATGCAAATACTAAGCTATCTCAGAGTGATCAAAATAAAGGTTATTAAACTTCATTAATTTATAAAGGAGAAGTTTTATGAGACATAAAATAATAAGTTCTTTAATGCTATTAGTGCTTCTTGTAGCAGTAGGTGCATGTAAAAAGGATAAGGATACATTAGTTATTCTTAGTCCAAATGCAGGTTCAGATTTCTTGAATGTTGAGAATGATGGATACAAAGTAGTATTAGAAGCAGTAGCTGCACCTGAAGGACAGAAAGGTGTATGGCGTATTTATATGGGTGAAAATGGTCGTTTTGATGATGTAGAAAATCCCCATGCTAATTTTTATGGTGAGCCTGGCGAAAAATATGTATTAGGTTGGGAAGTAAGTGAAAGTGGCGAGTATGAAGCTGCATCTATTAATGTTACGTTTAAACCACTTGAAGCAATTATATTAAGCCCTTATCAGGATACAATTCACAATAATATATCAATGTACCTTAATGCCGAAGCACCACGCTTTGGTGCTAGTGGCAAATGGAGTATTATTTATGGTAAAGATGCTGATATAATAAATGCAGAGGAAAATGAAGCCGAATTTGTAGGTACAAAGTTTCAAGAATATACTGTACGATGGACTCTTACTTATGGTTCAAAATCGGTATCTACTGATATGCAGTTCTTAACGGATGAACTTAAAGCATACGCAGGTGAGGATAATTTAGATATAGAATCTTCAAAAGTAGCAGAGAAAAAGTTCTTTACACTTGAAGGGTTCTTACCTGCAGGAGCTACCGGTAAATGGAATATTATCAATGGTCAAGAAGGTACAGTTCATTCCGAAACTATAGATAATTCTTTATTCGAAGGAGTAGCCGATACTTCATATGTATTATCATGGACTGTAAAATTGAATGGAATAGAGTCTGTAGATACTGTTAACGTTAGATTTAGAGGTAAATGGGGTGTATGGACCGATTCGAGAGATGGTCAAAGCTATCGTTATACTAAAGTAGGTAAGCTTGAATGGATGGCAGATAATTATAATTATGTTGCTGCTCCAGGCGTTGGATCATGGTACTATGGTCAGGCTGAGCGCAGTGTTATAGTGAATGGGTATGCGCTAGAAACGGAAGAGGAAAGAAAAGAGTATGGTCGTTTATACGATTATTATGCAGCCCGTGATTATGCTCCTGAAGGATGGCGTTTGCCAACATCAGAAGAATTTAATCAATTAGTAATAGATCTTGGAGGTCCGTTATATGCTCGCGATCAATTAATAGTAGGTGGAAGTACAGGTATTGATCTCAATTTCTCAGGGTATTTTGAAAAATCTAGTACTGGAGATCCAGCTTTTAGGAATCTTTTTGACGGGCAGGAAGAGTTTGGTATGTTTTGGTTAAATGATTATTATGAATCTGCTGAATACTCTGTAGTCTTTGATATATCGTTTAATTATAATGAACCTGGTGTTTACGCACTACGTTCTGCATATTATGGACTTTCTGTAAGGTACGTGAGAGATGTGGAAAATAATTAAGGCTTATATATAACGGAAATTCTTTAGGAATAGTTTTATATCGGTTTTACAATTCAGTTTTGGATAAGAAAAACTCAAAAAAATGAACTACATAAAAATATATATATTAAGTATACTCGTAATGGTTATAGGGCATTCATTGAATGCTCAAACCATGGATTTTAAGAGTGAGGATTGTGTAAAAGGTAAAATCCGGATAAAACTAAGGGAAAGTCTGGGCAAACAGGGTAATTCATTCCAAGCATTTTCAGGCGATGTAGATGGCTCTGATATTGGGGTAGAAAGTATCGATCTTGTTAGTAAAAATGTTGGAATTAAGCGAATTAGACGTGTGTTTCCTTTTTCTGAAAAAAATGAGTCTAAGCATCGTGAGTATGGTTTGCATTTATGGATAGAATTAGATTTTGATGAGAATGAGGATCCTTTAAAAGTTGTAGAACAATACATAGGACTTTCTGATCTTGAAGTTGTAAAACCTGTATTGAAAAAGATTAGTATTGATAGTGATAAAGAAGGTGTTCCGTATAAGGTAGAGGTATTAAGTAAAAGCTCTGCAAAACAAGTAACTTCTACTTCTTCTTCAGCAGAATACGAGTCGTTTTTCGATGATCCTCTGCTTGAAAAGCAATGGCATTATGAGAATGATGGTACTATTGGGGATATGTTTTTAGATATTGACCTTTTTGAAGCATGGGAACAAACAACAGGAGATTCAAATATTATAGTAGCAGTTGTTGATCAGGGAATAGATGTTTTTCACGAGGATTTATTTGATAATATTTGGAAAAATGAAGCCGAAATAAACGGTGTAGAAGGTGTTGATGATGATGGAAATGGTTATATAGATGATTTTTATGGCTATAATTTTGTAATGGATGGAGCAATTGCTGCTGGTGATCATGGTACCCATGTAGCCGGTACAGTAGGTGCTGTGTCCAATAATGGTTTAGGTGTAGCTGGTGTAGCTGGTGGAAATGGTACAGGTAATGGAGTTAAGTTGATTTCGTGTCAGGTTTTTGATAGTCGTGTTGGTGGTGGTCGCAATTTTGCAGAAGCCATTGTATATGGAGCAGATAATGGAGCGGTAATATCTCAAAATTCATGGGGCTATAATACCGAAAACTATTACGAACCTGAAATATTGGATGCAATTAGATACTTTATAGCTGAGGCTGGACAATACGAAGGAAGTCCAATGAAAGGTGGAATATTGTTTTTTGCTGCAGGTAATACCGGAACTGAACAAAATCATTATCCAGGTGCTTTTGATGAGGTAGTTGCTGTTACTTCAATGAGTGCAGATGGACTTCCAGCACCTTATACTTCTTTTGGAGATTGGACAGATATTGGTGCTTTAGGTGGCGATATGTTCAATTTTGGAGATGAAGGCGGAATTATGAGTACACTCCCAGGTGACCAGTATGGTTTTATGGAAGGATCATCTATGGCTTNNTGTATCAGGTGTTGCTGCTTTGGTTATTTCAAAATTTGGAGGTAATGATTTTAAAGCTGAGGATTTGCGACGAATTATTCTAAACTCATCCAATCGTTTTATATTTCAGCATAATAATAAGTATGGAAAAGGTTATCTAAATGCTGCTAACGCTTTGGCTGATGATAATCGTATTCCTCCAAACGCTATTGATGATTTGCGTACGGCAGATATTTCTCACGATGAAATTAGACTCGAATGGAATGTGCCAGTTGATGAAGACAACGGAGAACCTCGTTATTTTTATTTAGCTATTAGTGAAACAGAAATCACAGATGATAATTTTGAAAATAGTGGGCTTTTCTTTATTGAAAATGAATTGAAGGCAGGTGAGGTTTTNNAATTAATATTGGTGGTTTAACAAAATTGAAGGATTATTGGTTCGCGGTTAAGTCGGCCGATAGATTTGAGAATATTTCTGAAATTTCAAATATTCTTAAAACTCAGACATCTAATTTACCTAAATTCATGGAGTCAACTCGTTTGATTGATGTATCCATTGATGTTGCAACAGAAACTATAGCAACAGTGCCAATTCAGTTATCTAATATAGGTGATGGAATTCTTTATTATAATACTACAGTTACTAATGAAGAGTATTTTTATGAGGTTGATCAGCAACAGGAAGTTTTAAGTGCACAAATTGAGAAGAAGGCTGAAGAAACTAATTCAGATGCTTCGTTGTATGAAGCAACTCAACCTTTATTAAAGTCAATTGAAAATTTAGAATCGGCTAGTATTTTAAATAATGGAGATGATCATTGGGGTTATGACAAAACAGAGTACGTTGCAGGTATTGGATATCACAACGATAATCTACCTCCAAATACTCAACTTGGTTCTGGAAATAATAATATAGGGCTTATAACTGCATTACGTTTTGATGTTCCCTACGATATTAGTTTTAACCTAACTCATATTGAAACAGTATTGTATCCTGAGATTAACGATAAACCTATTATAATAGAAATAAAGAAGGGATCTAAGGATGTACAAGAAGCTGAAACAGTTTATGTACAAGAGTACTATCCTGATACAACTAATGTTCTTAAATATTATCGTATTCCTTTACATCGTCCGCAACGATTTACAGATAATGAAATATTTTGGGTAGTGATGCATTATCCAAAAGAGATGTCTTATCCTGCAGTATTACAGTTTGGAGAAGCTGGGTTTGGTTACCATTTGATGTCTAGAAATAACGGCAATAGTTTTCAAGATACATATTTCTACCTAAGAAGATCTGTTGTACCTATGTTTTACGCACTTAGTTCTGGTAAAGATGGTGCATATGTATTTTTAGATCCTAATTCGGGAGAAATACATAAAGGAGAAACTAAAACAGCCAATGTTGTAATTGATGCTACTAATTTAAGCGAAGGAAAGCATTTAGCTTCGTTAGGTATTATTACCAACGATGTTCACAAACCTGTTATTAATATTGAGGTAAAGGTAGATGTTAAAGGTCAGAAGGCTGAGATTGACACAGATAAAACTTATGATTACAGAGCTTATCTGGATGAGGATAACGAACTAAGTTTAGATATTAAAAATATAGGCTTAGCTGATTTAGAGATATATGATGTATCTTCTACTACAGCAGGAGTTATAAAAAACTTTGACGAAACAATTGTAGTAGGCGTAGAATATAAAGCTTCAATACCATTTAAATTTACTCCTACAAATACAGGGCTTATTCAGTCTAATCTAATTCTTTCAACAAATATAGGAGATATAAATTTAGATTGTGAATTTAAGGTGGTTGAGGCTCCTAAATTGCAAATAGATCCGATTAATGAGATTGATGTAGTGTATGGCGAAACAGCATCAGTTAATTTGATACTTCATAATACAGGAGCATCAACTGCTCTTGAATATGATTTAAAACACTATGATGCCATTAATCTTGTTAAAAAACCACCAGTTAAATTAGAATATAAAATATTGACTTCATCTGATGTAAATGGACCAGAAGATAATCAATGGGATGATATATCATCCATTGCAACATCGACGCATTCATATTTTGATATAACAAATTATAAATATGATTTAGATTTTAAATTTTCCTTTTTCGATGGCTTGATGGAAAATGCATTTGCAAATAATCGAGGGCAAGTATATTTCTATAGAGATGGCTTATTAGCGAATAACCCTGAATCAGAATTTTATGGAACATCAAAAGGATTATTGGTGCCATTGTGGGTAAAGGATAATGCGCTTAGAATCAAGGAGGTATTATATTACTCTTTTGGTGATAGAAGTGTGTTTACTGTTGAAGCAAATATTACAAGTGGATATAGTACAGGATTCAAGCCTATTGCAGATTTTACCTATCAAGTTGTTCTTTTCAAAAGTGGTGCCATAGAGTTTAGGTATAAAGATGTAAACCAATTAAAACCTGAATGGTTATATACCATAGCAATACAGGGTTTAATTGAGGAAGATTTAATATTATATAAAGATTTTGAAGATACAAGTAATTTACTGTACGATGGTAAAGTTATTCGTTTTGAGCCAGTAACAGATATTAGTACTATTGTATCAGTATCATCAGTTAGTGGTACAATCAAAGCAGGGGAGAGTGTTGATGTCAACTTTGAAATTAATCCAAAGGCTTACTCAATAACAGAAGGTACATATTTTAATGAAGTTCTTATTAAGACAAATACTACCAATAAAAATGAGTTTTATCCATTAACCATTAATGTAGATGGTACCTCAGAGTATAGCGTTGTAGATACTATTGACTTTGGAAAGGTAAACATGGGGTCTAGTATATATGAACTAGTAAGGACTTATAATACAGGTTCAGCTAATGGGTTTATCAATACTATTAACTTCGATGATTCTCAGTTTAGTGTTGAAGGTAGTCTTCCAATTGAATTAAATGCAAGTACCAATTTACCGCTTAAAGTTACATATGAACCTACAAGTGTGAGTGTTGTTGAAACTAAGATGTATGTTGGTTTTGATGATGGTACACAAGGTGTAGTAGTGTTGAAGGGTATTTGCGTGGAAGATGCTGAATATATATTAGATATTCAACCAGAAATTGTTATAGATATAATTGGAGGAGAAACAGCTACTGTACCATTGTCTATTCAAAATATAGATAAAGGTGTAGATTTAAACTATACTTTCAAAAATAATTGGTTATCATGGATAGGTATTGATAATAATGTTAAAGATGAAACTAATTTCGAGAATCCTTTAGGAAGTGAATATGGTTATTGGTGGGATGTTAGTGATGATGAAAAACCATTTTATAAATGGGAAGATATAACCAGTGATTCTGAAAAATTGATTATTGAACAGGATAATCAGAAATTAATTGTTTTGCCATTTAAATTTCCATTTTATGGTGAGTTATATGATACTATTTGGGTATCTAAGAATGGTTATGTTACCGTAATTGAACCTGAATCAGATCATTTTGACGGTTTTTTCGAAAAAGAAGATGGACTACAAGGTATGATGGCTCCGTTTTGGTCTATCCTTAATGATCCTGATAATGTTAATGGGGTTAAGTTAAAAGCTGAGGATAATCGTGTAATTATACAATGGGATAATTTTGTACCAACTAATGATGCGGGTATAGTTTCTTTTCAGCTGGAAATTATTAAGGATGGTTCTATTTATTTCCATTATAAAGATGTTGAAAGTTGGCAAAGTGTTTTAAATTATGGATTGGAAAGTCCTGATGAAACTGAAGTTCTTGAGACTGAAAGATCATTGATTGTTCGTTATAGTATATTTTCAGATAAAAGTTCTATTGCATTTATTCCCCCACATAGAAATACACTTTTGAGTGGCGAAAAAGAAGATTTAGAATTATTGTTATCAGCGGAGCGAATTTATAAATCTGGTGTATATAATGATACTATTGAGGTTTATTCAAATAGCAAAGCTAAGTTATTGCAGAAAATTCCAGTACAGTTAAATGTTACTGGTACTCCAATGCTTAAGGCACCTTTATCGCTTAATTGGGAAAATGTAATATTTAAGGATAATTTGATGTTGACCCGTAAGTTTACTCTTGTTAATGAAGGGTTTGAATCCTTGTCAATTAATAAAATTGTGTACAATCAATTGGAAGACCTAATTTTGTATGATGAAACTGGAGAAAAACTAGTTATTACCAGTTCTGGGGTATTGATGAATTCAATTGATATTAATCCATGGGGTAGTTATACGATTGAAGTAGAGATACCTGTTAGTAATAAAACAGATGTTGAGGGTGAAATAAGCTTTATTGGTGATTTTTCAACTGTTAATGTTCCTGTTACTGCTAATTTTGTTGATTCTCCATCTTTCTCATGGACTGCTACTAGTCAAGAGTATAGTCTTGATAATACACAAGTAGAGGAGTATTTATTTTCTATTACTAACAATAGCGAAACTCCATTAGAATATACATTGACTCCAGCTGCAATTCCATCTGGTAATCCTGATGAATTACCTGGTAATGTTGAGGGAGAACTAAATTATACAACAGATCCTCCATTAATAGTTAGGTCGTTAGCGTTAGATGAAAAGGAAGCTGCTGATGGTGTATTTACACCATTTATTGAAGGAATTGACTTAGCTTTTTCAAATAGATTTGTGGCACCTGAAGATGGATTTTTCCTTACACATGTTAAAGCTTATAATTATTTGGATGCAATAGGTGAGGTTATTAAAGTAATAATAACTGTGGGAGGAGATGATCCTCAGTCAGGTGAGATAATCTTAGAACAAAAGTTTGTTGTTAATGAAAAGATAGATGAAGAGTGGATGTATTTTGCATTAAATCAACCTATTTCAATTAATGCAGGAGATGTGTTTTATGTAACTATTACACACCCATTATCTCATAAATATATGGGATATGAAAACACTAATGATGTGTCCGTTCTAGAGAATAGTTTTGTTGGTATTTATCAAGCTGAAGGTGAATATCTTTGGTTTGAAAATAAAGATCAAGGTCAGGTATATGTATGGAAAATAAGACCTTTAACAGCGGCAGGTGAAGATCAATGGATTCAATTGGATAATTATGGAGGTAAGCTTGATTCAGGAGAATCTATAAGTGTTGTTGCTAACATTGATGCTAGTAAAGCAGGAAAAGGAAAGCATAATGCAAAAATTATTGCATCAAGTAATGATATTAATAGTAGTAGTAACCAAGTAGATATACAGTTAAATGTTAACGGAGGTGCTGAGTTTAAATATTATCCAAATATTTATGAAGATACTTTACGAATAAAAGAGACTGAAAAGTTGCTGCTTAACTACTTGTTTGTTGATCCGGAAGGTGATAAAATGGAAATATCTATTGAGAATATTTCTGATGTTATAGATGTTGAGTTAGAACAAATTGGCGAAACAACGGCTCAGGTAGAGGTGAATACAGATTACGAAAGTGAAGGTATATATGCTTACCCTGTTAATGTTATTGACGAAGTTGGAAGTATATCTAAAGATACAATTGTAATAAAGGTTCTGGACAAAAACCGTCCTCCAATACTCAATAAAGAATTTGAGTCTATTACCTTAAATCTAGCTGATCCTTCAGGTTTAACTATTGACCCATATGACCTATTTACCGATCCTGATGGTGATGATTTACAGTTTTTTACTGGAAATTATAATCGAGATATTGTGGATATGGCTTTAGGTTCAGCATATATACATTTGAGCCCGTTATCTTTGGGAACAGCAGTGGTGCTTTTTGCAGCTGATGATGGTAAGGAAGATGGATTTGTAATATATAGCGTTTATGTTCAGGTGATAGATGATCCTGATTCTGTAAATGCTTCACCCGATGGAAATGGCGGACAACAAAAGGCTATGCTTGGTGAAGATCAAAATTTTATGATTTATCCAAATGTTGTTGAAAATGGTAGTTGTAATGTCATCTATAAAATTCCAAATAAAGCAAATGTAATTATTGAAGTTTATGATGCTTTAGGTCATAGAGTGAATATGATTCAAGAGGTTAAATATAAAGAAGGTGAGTATCGCAAATTCTTAAATGTTGAACGATACGGAAGCGGAATATATTATTGCAGATTAATAGTGTCTGGAGAAGTTGTAGGTACCGAGAAAATTATTATTAGATAATTTTAGGTGCAAATTAAATAATAGGAGTGATAGGATAGAAGATAAATTACCCATTCTTCTATCCTTTACTAATCCATGAACAGAAAATGTAGAAAGATGAATTATGCGTTTGATAAAAATTTTGTAGTCAATAATGAAAAATTAGTTATTGAAACAAGTGCTCAATTAGTTTTAGAAGAAGATAAAATTGAAGGCGTTTTAGTTTTGACAGATAAGAGACTTTTATTCCTTGATAAAAATTTTGTTGTCGAGCATGAATTTAACCTTACCGAGATAGAATCTATCTCAGTTTTTAAATTGTGGAATTTCTTTGATAAAGGAATTTCAATGATTTATGACAACAGGAAATTTTTAATACAGGTAGGATATGCGAGTGATTGGATTAAATTGATAAATACACAGTTGTATATAG